>N._stephensi_709_foregut__coassemble_375_pt1 | contig 16815 bp, 14 predicted proteins | sample N__stephensi_709_foregut__metabat2_high_PE_003 | metagenome-assembled genome bin N | reverse complement strand
CATGGGTCTCATCTTCGCTGCGCTCTAAGTGTTCTTCGAAGGGGTCTCTCCTGCCCGCCGTCCCCCGAAAAAATATAGTTGTAGAGTTGAAAAATCCATGATAAACTTAGCGTATGGGAGGCAGACAAAATGCTGATTCAGAAAATTCGCACCATAGACGAGCTGCTTCAATTCATGAACGGCCTGTATGATAAACACGGCGGCAGCCTCTGGTACCGGGGGGAAGAGAACGCGGAAAGCACCTTGATTCCCTCCATTCAGCGGAGCAAGCGCCGTCTGGACGTGGAACGATACATCACCAATGACTTTTATATCCGAGCCAGGCAGATCACAGAGAACCCGCCTGCCAAACACAATTACGCCGCCTGGGTCTCCCTGATGCAGCACTACGGCCTACCCACACGGATGCTGGACTGGAGCGAATCGCCGCTGATCGCCGCTTTTTTCGCCACGGAAACCTATCGGACTACCTCCGGCCTGGATGCGGTGGTATGGGTGCTGGCCCCCGACCTTCTGAACGAAATAGAAGGCTTCGGCCGCTGTATCTACCCCATCGACGCGGATACCACCCAGGAAATGCTGCTGCCCGCCTTCAAACACAATCACCATAATCCGGAGCTGGTGGACAGGATCCTGGCCTGCAGTTCCACGGAGAACAACCTGCGGATGTACTCCCAACACGCCAACTTTACCGTCCACAATTCCCTGCAGCATCTGGAGGATATCTGCAGTGATGATATGCTGTATAAGATCATCATCCCCTGCGACAGGAAAAAATATTTTATAGAAAGCCTGCGGGCCTTCGGCATTACGGAGAGTTTCGTATACCCTGACCTGGAGCACATTTCAAACGACCTGCGGGACAGATATCAGATTTAGATATCGTATCTAATGGAGGATACTATGAAAATCGTATTGGAGCACCTGACAAAAAAATTCCCCAGCCGTAACCGGAAGGAACGGAGCGAAGTCACCGCTGTGGGAGACTTCTGCTTTGAAATCCCCGACGGGCAACTGGTAGGTCTGCTGGGACCCTCCGGCTGCGGCAAGAGCACCACCCTGAACCTGATCTGCGGCCTGTTAAAGCCTACGGAGGGCAAAATCTTTTTCGGGGAGGATAACGTGACCAACCTTCCTCCTGAGAACAGGGGCGTAGGACTGGTATTTCAGAATTATGCCCTCTATCCCCACCTGACGGTTCAGAAAAATATCCAATTCCCCTTAGAAAACCTAAAGGGTGCAGATAAACTCACCAAGGAAGAAATGCAGGGGAAGGTCTATGCGGCGGCAAAGCTGGTACAGATTGAGGGTCTCATGGAGCGCAAGCCCAGCGAGCTCTCCGGGGGACAGCAGCAGCGCGTCGCTATCGCCAGGGCTCTGGTGAAAATGCCGAAGGTACTCCTGCTGGACGAACCCCTTTCCAATCTGGACGCCCGCCTGAGACTCCAGACCAGGGAGGAGATCCGGCGCATCCAAAAAGCCACAAAAATAACGACTATCTTCGTCACCCACGACCAGGATGAGGCCATGAGCATATCCGATCTGATCGTGGTCATGAAGGACGGCTATGTACAGCAGATCGGAAAGCCCCAGGAGGTCTATGATGACCCGGTGAACCTGTTTGTGGCAAAGTTTCTGGGTACGCCCCCCATCAATGTCTTTGACGGCAATGTGAGGAACGGCAAGCTGTATATCGGGGAGGACGCAGTTCTGGATGTAGGCGCTGTCCCCGATCAGGAGGTTTATGTGGGCATTCGCCCCGAAGGCTTTATCCTGCAGAAAGAAGGACCTCTGCGCTGCAGCTTGGGCCGCCTGGAGGTCATGGGAAGAGATGTCAGCGTGGTCTCCGCCCATCCCTGCTGCCAGAATGACACCATTCGCTCCATCATATCCTCCGAAAATAACGTTGACACAGCGTCCGACACGGTCTGCTTTACATTGAAGCCAAGGAAAGTGTTCCTCTTCCGCAGGGACACGGAGGAGCGGATTCCCTTTGAGACGGCATAAGTGTGAGAAGAGTTTGAGCCGCCATGGGCGGCAGGGGGGATAAGATGGAAAAACAAAATTTCAAGGGATGGCTGTACCTGATCCCAGCATTCCTGTTCTTAGGCGCGTTCATGATATACCCGTTGATAGACGTGTTTGTCTACTCCTTTGAGGAGGGCTATAATTCCGCCTCTCAGACCTATCTGGGCGTGGGCGGCTACAACTATTCCTATGTGCTGCACGATCCCTACTTTCTGCAGGCATTAAAGAACACCTTTATACTGGTAATCATCACAGTACCGGTATCCACGCTTTTAGCCCTGCTGATCTCCGTAGGCTTAAGCTCCATCAAGCCCCTGCGAGAATTGTTTCAGACGATCTATTTTCTGCCCTATGTGACGAACACATTGGCGGTTGGTCTGGTATTTATGATCCTGTTTAAGAAGACAGCCTATTCCGACGGCATGGTAAATCTTTTGATCAATCTGTTCGGCGGAGAGTCCGTAGATTTTATCAGCGGCCCCTATTGGGCTAAGATGTTTGTGCTGTGCTTTTACACGGTGTGGGTGGTCATGCCCTTTAAAATCCTGATCCTGACCAGCGCCCTGGCCAGCGTGAACCAGGTGTACTATAACGCGGCAAAGGTGGACGGCACCGGCAGCTTTCGGATCTTTCGCAAGATCACCGTCCCCATGATCTCGCCTATGATCTTCTACCTGGTCATCACAGGCTTTATCGGCGCTTTCAAGGCATACAGTGACGCGGTGGCCCTATTCGGTACCAACCTAAATGCCGCCGAAATGAATACCATCGTCGGCTATGTGTACGATATGCTGTACGGCAACAGCGGCGGTTATCCGTCCTACGCCTCAGCGGCGGCCATTATCCTCTTCGCCGTCGTACTGACGATCACCTGCATCAATCTGCTGGTGAGCCGGAAGCACGTACACTATGTATAATATGAAGGAGTGGCAGCATGAGCAACCAACTAAATTATGAAAAAATAGAAAAACAGGCCAAAATACGGAAACGCATAGGAAACGCAGTACTCTATATTCTGCTGTCCCTGTGGGCAGTCATTGTGCTGTTTCCCTTTTACTGGATGGTACTGACCTCCGTGAAGAGCTATGGCAGCTACAATTCCGAGAGAATACCTGCCTTTTTCACCCTGTCGCCCACCCTGCAGAATTATGTAGACGCCTTTACCACGGTTTCCCTGGGAAAATATCTTTTGAACACCCTTCTTTTTACCGTGATCACCACGGCGGTCATGCTGGTGGTGATTGTCCTTGCTGCCTTCGCCTTCGCCAGGCTGAATTTCAAGGGAAGGGATCTGGTGTTCACCCTCTTCCTGTCACTGATGATGATACCCAACGAGCTGGTAGTCATCACCAACTTTACCACCATCACCGACCTGGGACTGCGCAACACCTTCGCCGGACTGATACTGCCCTCCGTCACGTCGGTATTCTACATTTACCTGCTTCGCGAGAACTTTGCACAGGTGCCGGATAACCTCTATTACGCCGCAAAGGTGGACGGCACCTCGGATCTGCGCTATCTTCGGAAGGTCATGATCCCCATCTGCAAGCCCACGCTGATCACCATTGTGATCCTGAAGGTAATCGAATGCTGGAACTCCTTCGTCTGGCCCAGATTAATCACCGACGACCCCGATTACTATCTGGTGTCCAACGGCATTCAGGAGATCCGGGAGAACGGTTTCGGACGAGAAAATATTCCCGCCATGATGGCGGCGGTTGTAGTAATCTCGCTGCCCCTGATCATCCTGTTTCTGGCCTTCCGAAGAAAGATCATGGAGGGCGTGGCACGGGGCGGCACCAAGGCTTAAAAGTGTGAAAAATATATCTAAGGCAGCCAAAAACACTGCCTAAGATATATTAAGTTTCACACCGAAAAACGCAAGACAGCGTTTTTCATCACTGTCTGTGCCGCAAGCGTCAGCGGCGGAATGGAGATTAAAATGAAAAGCTGTAAATTCACTTTATTTATCATACTTACTTTTTTATGTGTGTTCATCCTCACAGGCTGTCACGGCGCCAGGGGGCTGGAGCCCTTTGTCATCCCTGAAGAGTTTGACACCTCAAGAAATTATGAGATCACCTTCTGGGCCAAAAACGACACCAACAAGACCCAGACGGATATCTACAAAAAGGCCATCGAGGATTTCCAGGCGCTGTACCCAAACATCACCGTGAATATCCGCCTGTACACAGACTACAGCCGGATCTACAACGATGTCATCACCAATATTTCCACCAACACCACTCCCAATGTGTGCATCACCTATCCCGACCATATCGCCACCTACCTGACCGGCGCAAATGTGGTGGTGCCTCTGGACGATCTGTTTACAGACGGAAAATACGGCCTGGGGGGCAGCGAGGTATTGTTTGACGCTCCCTCTCGGAATGAGATCATCCCGAAATTTTTAGAGGAGTGTTCCTTCGGCGGCCATTACTACGCCCTGCCCTTCATGCGCTCCAGCGAAGCCTGCTATATCAACAAGACCTACGTGGAGGCTCTGGGCTATCAACTGCCGGAGACCCTCACCTGGGATTTTGTCTGGGAGGTAGCCGACGCGGCGACGGCCAAGGACGCCGACGGGAATTACCTTGTCAACGGCCAGAGCGTCATGATCCCCTTTATATACAAATCCACGGACAATATGATGATACAGCAGCTAAAGCAGAAAAACGCCGGCTACTCTACCGCTGACGGCGAAATCCTGATCCTGAACGACACCACAAAGGAGCTGCTGTATACTGTGGCTGAACATGTAAAGAACGGGGCCTTCTCCACCTTTAAGATTTCCAGCTATCCGGCCAATTTCCTCAACGCCGGACAGTGCATTTTCGCCATCGACTCCACTGCCGGCGCAACCTGGATGGGCTCCCACGCCCCACTTCTGGATATCAGCGAGGAGCAGCTCGTAGAGTTTGAAACGGCGGTTATGCCCATCCCTCAGTTTGACCCTGAGAATCCTCAGATGATCTCCCAAGGACCCTCCGTATGTGTTTTTAATAAGGAAGATCCTCAGGAGGTTCTGGCATCCTGGCTCTTTACCCAGTACCTGCTGACCAATGAGGTGCAGACCGCCTATTCCGAGACGGAAGGATACGTCCCCGTCACCTCCAAGGCCCAGAATTCCCCGGAATATCAGGATTATCTCTCACGGGAGGGGGAGGACAACAAGACCTACTATGACATAAAGATCAAGGCTGCCAAGCTGCTTTTGGACAACACGGACAACACCTTTGTAACCCCTGTGTTCAACGGCTCCGCTTCCCTGCGGGACGCAGCGGGGCAACTAATAGAAAATGTGACAAATTCCGTCCGCCGCAGGGAGACGGTGGATGAATCATACATGGAAGAGCTGTTTGACAAGGTAACGTCCATGCACCATCTGGACCAGCGGAGCGCCATGGCCGGCGGCAAGTCCGATCTTGGTTCCCTTCCCACGGCAGCGGTTATCCTGCTGGCGGCTTTGGGAGCTGCATGGCTGCTAATTATTATTTATGTATGCTGCGAGACGGTAAAAGCCCGGAAAACCCGTCATAATGCCCATTGATTTTTGCGTAGATTAAGGTATAATAACCTTGGTATCACTTTTAATATCACCTTTAAAAAGAGGAGGAAACTATGAAAAAGACACTTGCTATGCTTTTGGCACTGACCCTCACATTTGCGTTTACTGCCTGCGGCGGCGACTCCGACGCAAAATCCGAGGGCGTTATGACACATGAGGAGTATACCGCGGCTGCGCTGGATTCCGAGGTAGTCATCGAGGCTTACGTTCAGGCGCATCAGTCCTGGTGGAACGATCAGGTTACTGTTTATGCCCAGGACAAGGACGGCGCATACTTCATCTACAATATGGCCTGCTCCGAGGCGGACAGCGAAAAGCTGGTTCCCGGAACCAAGATCAAGGTAACAGGCTATAAGACTGAGTGGGCCGGCGAGGTAGAGATTGCCGAGGGCGCAACCTTCGAAATCATGGATGGCAGCTATATTGCCGAAGCCACTGACGTTACTTCTCTGCTGGGCACCGACGATCTGATCAAGCACCAGAACGAGTTTGTCTCCTTCAAGGGTCTGACCGTTGAGGCTTACACAAAGGACGGCGTGGCTTATGATGTGGACGGCGAGCCCTGCGCTTTCGTCTATCGCGACGACAACTCCGGCTATGATGACCACGGCGACAGCGACCTGTTTTTCAATGTCTCTCTGGACGGCCAGACATACACCTTCTGCGTGGAGTACTATCTGTGCAACGAGAATTCTGCCGCTTACAATTCAGTGGAGAATCTGAAGGTAGGCGATGTTGTTGACCTGGAAGGCTTCCTATACTGGTACAACGGCGTAAATCCCCACATCACTTCCGTAACCGTAAAATAAGTACATATCAGGACAATAAACCGTCCGGCGGACGGACGCAAAAAAGGCTGACATGAATGTCAGTCTTTTTTTGCAATCTTTTTTGTTGTCTTCACTCCCCTATCAGTTCATCGTACAAATCTAATCCGAAGCTGGTCAGCTCCGGCTCTCCGGGTATCATCTTAAAGGTGCGGACGCCGTCCTCCCTGCGCTGTGCGGTGAGAAAAACTGTCTCTGGCAACTGCCGTTGATACATTTTCCCTGCAAAGGCCAACAGATGGGTAACTGTCAGAACCTTCACCTTCGCTTCCATCATAGCCCGGATCACATCATCGGCAATGGCCGATCCTTCCTCCTCCGTGGTAGTGGCAAAGGACTCGTTTAACAGCACCATGGAGCCCTCCCCCAGATGCCTGATGATTCCGTCAATACGTCCCAACTCCTCATCCAACCTGCCGCTGTTCATACTGCTGTCTTCCCGTCTGGTAAAATGAGTAAAAAAGCAGGGAAAAATGCCGCTTACAAATTCCTTCGCGCAGACCGGCATTCCGCACTGCAGCATAACCTGAGCAATCCCTATACTGCGCAGAAAGGTAGATTTTCCTCCCTGGTTAGCTCCGGTCACTACCAGCAGCCTCTTCCCGTCCGCATCACAATCATTCCCGACGGGAAGCTGCCCCCGGTAAACTGCCATGCAGAATTCCATCAATTCCTGAAAATGCAGTTGTTCCCTGCTTCCCACGCCGGGAAAACACAGTGGGATGCCGGAACGCTCACAGCGGGTAAACAGATTACAGCAAGCCTGATAAAAGGCCGTCTGAACATAAAGCTCCTCGAAAAAACCCCGCAGTTCATCCATCATGGGCCGGAAGCTGTCCATGATGTGAACCGCCACCTGCTCATTCAGCCGCTTCAAATCCTCCAGGAGATCCGCATCCTTCAGAACCAGCATAGGCTCCTTTGAAAATGCAGTCATCATCTTTTCCCGCAGCGTCACATCGCCTTTTCTTCTCCGCAGCTTCCTCTCAAGGGTTGTTACCTCCTCCAGACTTATCACGCCCAGTTTCATACCCTCCGTCACACTGCAGTCTAAAACCATGTGGGATATATTTTCCTTCTTTCGTCCGCTGCCCGACAGAGAATACTCTTCCTGACCGTCACAGTAAAAAATCAGGTCCGAAAGAATTCCCCTGACTTTCTCCTCCTGTTCATCCCCAAAATCGGCCTCCAGCCTGCTGCAGAAATCCGTCAAGCCCCGGGAACTCAGGTGTTCGGCGGACTTACTGCGGCACAGCTCCTTAATCCGGGAAAGCGTATTTACAAACAAATGCAAAATCTCTATTCTGGACAGCAGATTAGCGCTTTTATCCTTGGAACCCGGCTTATCAAGCTGATTCTTTCCCAGCACCTCCCAGCGAAATGTCATGTCTCTGGAAATCTCGTACAGCGTCCCCATAAATTCCTTATTCTCCATACAATCTCTGAGAATTTCCTGCCGATAATATATTTCTTCCTCTGTCCTGAGGGGTATCATCATAACCTTTTTCAGCATCTCGCTCAGGTGCCGATCCGACTCGTCAGCCCGCTGTACCGTTCCCTTTTTCGGCTCCTGGCTCCGGGAGGATACCTGGAACAGAATCGTCAGCCCCAAATCCTTAATAAGGCTCTCGGCATCATAATAAGCACCTCTGTCGTCCCATTCCCGGTGAGGATATAAAAGCCGTACCTTCATTGCCGCTCCTCCTTCTCCCCTGCCAGTCTTTGATGCAACTCCGGATATGTCAAACCGTATTTCCGCACAATATCTTCCGCATAGCCTACATCCGCCGGCTTCTCGCGGCTGATCTTGTAGGTTCGTTTCCGCTCCCTGCTTCCGTCCAGCATGGCTGTCAGCGCTGCCACACCCTCCACGGAACTTCCCAACTCCTTCAGATGGGTCACATAGATCCCCATGCAATCCTTCTCGATAAAATGATTCAGTACCCGCTGCCCCATGACACAGCCGTCATAATGAGCCGCCGTGGTAAACAGCTCGTTGATGATCACAAAAGCTCCCTCCGTCTGCTCTTTCATCATAGGCGCAAGACGCGTCAGCTCCTCCTTCAGTTTTCCCTTCCCACTGCCCAGGCTCTCTTCTGCGGAGAAATGAGTCAACAGCGCAGTGAAATAGGGCACATTCGCCTGCACTGCGGGCACATCCAGCCCCATTCCGCCGAAATACACCAGTTGGCCCATACTCCTGGCAAAGGTAGTCTTGCCGCCCTGATTAGGCCCGCCCACTACAAAAAAACGCTCTCCCTTCCGGTAGACAAAATCATTGCTCACTACAGCTCTGCCCCGGACACAATTAGCGCAGGCAAGAGCCAGGTCATATAACCCCACAGCCTCCATCTCCCGGCTGCAATCCGTTTCCGGCGTACAGAAAGAAAAACCCTGCTCTTTCATCCGCTCTTCAAAGCGGAAAAAGGCAAGGTAATATTGTATCTCCTGCTCCAACTGCAGGATAACAGGATCCTCATAATCAGGATATTCTTTTGCAAACCCCTCTACTCTGTCAAAAAGCTCCGGACTTTTCCTGCGGAAAGCTTCAAAAACCGCCTTCTCCAAGGGCGACATTTCAGGCTCGCTTAAAAAGGGCGTCAGCTTTCCTGCCCCTTCGTCATAGCCAAGCAGCTTTTCATAAGCTCCGCCGCTTTTTCCCCGGGTAATGACAACCCTGTTGTCCTCAATTTCCAGAATCAGGTGAAGGTCCGACTGCTGCTGCCGTATCAGCCCGGCTTCCTCACCGCATTTCTGAAAGGCTTCCCGCTCCGTACAGCTCTTCAAATATTCCGACAGCCTCTGCAGGCCCTCCGAGTGCAGCTCCAGTTCCGCCAGCGCAGACTGCAGGCCGCTTACGGCAGTACAATATCCGTCTACGGCACTGACATGCCAGGCGCCTTTTTGCAGCGCTGTCTTTACAGCATCCCGGCACCCTGCGGCTGCTGCAGCTTCTCTCATTTTCTCCGAAAAGACCCGAAAGCACTCATAAACCTCCCGCCGCTTCACATCCCCGTAAATCTCCCTGCGATATCGGGCACATGCTTCATCCGCAGGAAAACGGCAGTACATTTTCAGGACGTCATACTCAGGAGACTGCCCCTGTATCATGTCCGCTATCTGATTCAGATTCAAATCCCAGAAGAATCCGGGCTTTGAAGCATTCTCCGCATTCGGTTGTTCCAAATCCAAAACACTGAAATATGCCATTATTTTTGATTCGCCATTTCACAGAGCTCCGCCAGCATCTTCGGCAGCTCCGCCTCCATGTTTTCGTTGGTAAACTGGCAGGTCCCCACATTGTGATGCCCGCCGCCGTTGTATTTCAGCATCAGGCTTCCCACATCCACCTTGCAGGTCTTGTTCAGGATACTGTAACCTACGGCCGCAGAGCAGCCCTGGCCTCCCCGTCCGCTTACGATCCACGCCGAAATATTCTGCTCCGGATACATGCTGTATATCATGAACCGATTGCCTGTATAAATGGGATCCACGCCTCTTAAGTCCGTAATAATGACCTTGCCCTCTGTCTTGGTGTACCTCCTCACCATCTCCTTGAAGAGCTTGGACTGTTCCTTATATACCACAATGCGCTCCTGCACATCCGGCAGAGCCAGAATCTCTTCCGTTGACATGGTGCGGCAGGCCTCCATCAGCTTCTCCATCAACTGATAGTTGGAAATGGTAAACTGTCTCCATCTTCCCAGACCCGTTCTGGGATCCATCAGAAAGCCCACCAGGATCCATCCCTCAGGCTTCATGATTTCACTGAAGGTCAGATTGCCGGAATCCACCTTGTCCACCGCGATCATCAGATCGTCAAACTGCGGGAAGCGCTCCCTACCGCCGTAGTACTCATATATAATCCGGGCACAGGAAGGGGTGATCCGACTTTCTCCCTTGTACTTTCCCGCCAGTTCAAGTCTCTCATGCTCGCTGGAATGGTGATCAAACCAAAGTCCGCAGCCTTCCACATAGGGAACATTTGCCAGACAGTCATTTTCGTTGATCTCCACCAATCCGTCCTGTAGATCCTTCGGATGGGCAAATTTCCAACTGTCAATAACCCCCGCCTCCAGCAGCAATGCGCCGCAGGCAAGACCATCAAAATCCGAGCGTGTCACTAACCTCATTGTACCTTCCTCCTGAATATTTTCCTTTAAATCATTTCGTCCGTGTATTTCTGTAATCCTTCCATCTGCTGCAGAATATTCTCCATGGCAACCGCAAAGTTCTTTACCATTTCCACATTCTTTTCGCTGGTACTGTACGCCTCCTGGGTGCTTGCGCTGATTTCCTGACTGGTGGCGGAAAGCGTGTTGACGCTGTCTACGATGGCATTGTTGGACTCTACAAGGGAATTCATCATTTTGCTTACTTCCCTGATATTTTCCGCCAGATTGTTGATATTCTCTGTAATCTCCTTGAAGCGGCCCGCTGCCTCCTCCGCCGCCTCGTTCTCCTGCCTGGAGGTTTCCACATTCACATTTACCTTGTCCGTCATCAACTGTGCATTTTCCGACAAGGCATTTGTCAGCGTCGTAATGTTTTCCGTCTCCTGACGGGTCTGCTCCGCAAGCTTTCGAATCTCCTCCGCCACCACGGCAAAGCCTTTGCCCGCTTCCCCGGCTCTGGCCGCCTCAATGGAAGCATTTAAGGCCAGCAGATTCGTCTGGCTGGAAATGCCAAGGATAATGCTGGTAATACCGCGTACCTCGTTGGACTTCTCCTGGAGCTGCGTCACCGTCTCCTCCATAACTCTGCTGTTCTCGATGGCCTGCTCCACCTGCCCGAACAGCGTATCCATAGCCTTGGTGCCGCTGTCCAGCGCTTCCTTTGCATTCCTTGTCAGGGCTACAATATTGTCCGTTCTGTCTCTGGTCTCATCCAGAATCTCCTGAATATCCTGAGTCTGCTGGGTCTGATCCACGATGGCTTCCGCAGTACTCGTCGTACCGATGGAAATATTATCCATCGATTCACTGACCGTCTGGGTAGCCTCCTCGATGCTCTCCAGATCCCTGGCCATGGCTTCCGCCTCTCCTTCTACGGTTCTGGCGACCTCCACGATCCTCTGCGCCACGGCTTCATTCTTTTTGGATGCTTCCATGATCTCGCCCATGGATTCCGTAAAAAACGTGGTCAGATGCCTTACGCCCCGCAGAGCCGCCAGCGTCACCAGGATCGTTACGATCATCTGTATCATGACAGATTCCATCACCGAATTGATATCCGAGGTCCCTGCCACCGTCATAGCGACCCGAATGGCATTCGCCGCCACAAAGATAGCCCCCATCACGTTCACGGACCAGATATCCAGCGACAATACCACACATATCACATAAGGGATGATATACGGGAACGCCGCCCCGGAATCACCCATCAGCAGCATCGCCACATATACCACGGAAAACGCCACCGTGACAAATCTGACAAAGATAACGCTTTTCTTGTATTTTATGTACGCAAACAACACGCCTACAGAGACTATGATCTCCAATGCCAGCGGAACTATGCTGTTTATCGGAGACAGATCAGACATAGCCAACTGTGACAGCAGTCCCACAATAATAAATACCATAGCGCTGAAATGTCCTATCATCGTTAATAAGCTTACTTTTCCATGATATTTTTCCCTCATATCTTTTCCCTCCTTTTTTCATTATAACGCTTTTTGTGAAAAATGAAAATATAAAACATACAAAGTTGTGAAAAATTGTGCAAAATTATTTTACCGGGCTTCCGAAAAGGTCGATTTGCCACGCCGCCCATAAGATGATATACTGTAAAATACGGGAGTGGAAAGCAGCATGGAGATAAAGAGAACAAGAAAAATAATATTTACGGCAATCACGGGCATTATGACCGGATTCCTATATGCGGCGGGAAGCCGTCTGGACACGCAGGATACTCTGGACCTGCGGGATTCTTCATTTTATGCGGACTGGCTTATGTTGAGCGGCCTTGCAGCCCTTATCATTTTCGGAATCTGGCACTGCGCGGATAAACTGACAAAAAAGCTGAACCATATGAGCAGCAGAGAAGGACAGACTTCTTTGCTTAAGCAGCATCTGCTTTATACGGGAATTCTGATGCTTTGCTGGCTGCCGGCGCTTCTTTCCATTTTTCCGGGCGTATTTTCCTATGATGCCTATGCGGAGTGGGAGGCAGTGCGGACCGGCGTGATCACATCCCATCATCCGGTGCTTCATGTGTTGCTGGTAGGCGGTCTGCTGGAAGGTTTTTACAAGCTCACGGGCAGCTATAATGTGGGAATCTGTATTTATGCAATCCTTCAGATGCTGCTTATGGCGAATGTGCTGGCTTTGACCGTTGGCTACATGAAAAAGCGCGGGATCGGACGCCCCGGCAGAATCCTTACCATGCTCTTTTACGGATTGTCGCCGGTATTTCAGTTATTTGCCATATGTACCACAAAGGATGTGCTATTTACTGCCTGCGAGCTGCTGTTTATGATATTTGTGCTGCGCCTTACAGGAGAGCGGGAACAGTTTTTCGCCAGCAAGGGAGCGCAGGCCGGTTTTGTTCTGACAGTACTCGGCACAATGATCCTGCGCAACAATGGGCTCTATATTGCTTTGATTATGCTGTTGATCCTGTTTTTCTTCTGCGGGGAGCATCGGAAGCGGTATGCGGTTCTGAGCGGGGTAATTTTACTTCTGTATGGAATCTATGTGGGGCCGATTTATTGTCTTTTAAGCGTTACCCCCCCCAAGTGGAGGAAATGCTTTCCGTGCCTATTCAACAGATGGCACGGGTGTATCGTTATGATTACGATGCTCTGGAAGAAGAGGATCTGGAGCTGCTTTATCGTGTGCTGCCGGAAAAAAATCTGAAGGCTTACAAGTCCACGGTATCCGACCCGGTGAAAAGCGGATTTAATCAGGAGGGCTTTGACAGCGTTTCCGGGGAATTCTTTCAATTATGGGCAAAATGGGGGATGGAGCATCCCTTAACCTATATCAATTCATTTCTGGTGAACACGGTAGATTTCTGGTATCCCGGCGCGGTAATAGACGGCTATAAGGATGCCTATGGCCAGAGCAGCTATTTTGATTACCGGGTAGCGGAGCCGGGGACAGAGACCGTAATTCTGAAGAGTCTTCATAATTATTATGAGAAGATTTCCTGGGACAAGGAGGCGCAGCAAAAGCCGCTGGCTTTCCTGGTGCTGAGTCCGGGCTGGTATTTTCTGATGTTCCTGATAGTGTTTATGTATTTATGGCGTTGCAAAAGGGGCCAACTTCTGTTGCCTTTGCTGATTCCTCTTCTTAACTTTGCAACGGTTCTGCTGGGGCCTATGGCGCTGGTCAGATATGTACTGATTTTCTATTACGGATTTCCGCTGACAGCCGCCCTGTTTTTAAGACCGGAAGATTTTTGTGAGGAATGCCTGCCGGATAAGCCCTCGCAGCTTACCTGTGTGCCTTGAACCGCAGAAACAGTTCATCGCCGGACTGATTTTTTCTGTACGACCATGCTCTTCTTGCGGAAAAAATGATATCAAGCACAAGCGCTGTCCCGAAAACGGCAATCACGGTCATACCTATGCGCACCGGTATCACAGCTATCACAGCTTCCACCACCGGCTCCACAAAATGAAACACCAGAATAGCTCCAAAGCCAAACAACAGCGCATTTCTCAGGCAGACCCGCCCCTTGATATTAAAACGCATGTGGGAATAATCCCACCATTTGGTATGAAACAGCCTTTCAAGGATCCCGCCCACAATGTACTCATACAGGGAACAAAAGATCACGCCGAAGGAAAACAGCAGCCAATAACGGTCTATGACCTGGTGCAGCAGCGCCGACGCAAAGGCCATTCCCACACCGTATATGGGGCAAAAGGGCATATGTAAAAATCCGCGGTTCTGAAATTCTCCCGCCTCGATACGCATGTCAACTACTTCTATAAACCAGCCTACAACTCCCCAGAAAAGAAATATCAAAAACAACTCATAAAAACCGTACCCAAAAAGCATTTTATCCTCTCCTCATTACCTGCCTTGATATATTATAGCAGATGCACGGCAAATTTATCATTCGTTCTTGCTCATGATTATTGTAAGCAATTTTCAAAACGGATGCAACTGTTATTTTGCTTTTTTGAGAATGTATTTTTTCAGACAATCAACTTACCTGAATGTCCGGCGCAAATCGTTTCTCCACTGCCTTCAGGTACTTTCCCTTATGGCTTGCAGCCGCCAGCATGGGTGCATAGGCGTCCCTTCCGCTGATACGGAACAGGTAGGGCATATTCCCGAAATGCTCCAAATATTGTCCGGCAAAATCTAGGATACCTCGCTGAATTTCCCGGATTCCCTCCTGATTTTCATCCAATTTGCCGAAGTGTAACTCGACGGCGTCTGCCTTACTTATATCCGCCCCATCCCGCCTGAATCCGAATCCCGTAAACTGCGGGGTGGGAGACGACAGCAGCAGCTCCCAATATACATTATAATTTTTATTCGGATCATGCTTCTTTGCCAGATCTCTGTTGTGCGAAAGAGAATACATATATGATACCAGATCCCCGGTCTGCAAAAAGGTTTCGCTGACAAAGGGCTCCGCATTGTGCAGCGTGTTGGTTCCCGCTATGATGCCGGTAATGTTGCAGGGAAGCTTCCATACTTCTTCCGCCAGCGTCTTCAGCGCCAAGGCGCCGCTTCCCGCCCATCCGATGTCCACTGCCGCCGCTTTCCGGCAGTCCCGCAGCACCCTCTCGTAATATGCCGCGGCCGCCTCCTGCTCCTCCCGGTAACAGGCAAGAACACGCTCCCAATTCGTTGTCAGAAAGCTTTTCACATCCGCCAGATTATCGGAGGTCAGATCATCTGACCGATGCAGCGGTCTCTTCCCTGTCTGTATCGGGAAATCCTCCAGCAGCGATTCCAGCTCCATAGACTGAAATATCCTTTCCAGGGAAATTTTCTGATTCGCCTTATGATTCAGAAAACGCCGAAAATAATCGTATCGGTCTGAGGCCGCTGCCAGCTTGAGAGCCGCCTTTCTGGACCAGTAAACGTACTCCGTATTTTCATCCGGATACAGCATCCGGTACACCCGGCACAGTGTATCCCCGTCTCTGGCCAGAAACAGAACTTTGTCTATCTGATGAAGCCTGCAGTATTCCCGAATAAAGCTGCAATACCCCACCGCAAATAATCCGCCGTAAATATAGCCGTATTCATATTCGGGGGAGAATGCCTCCAGACCACAATATATGTGGTTGTCCACAAGGCCCCGGTAAGCGGCTCCCACAATGGGAGACATATCATGCGCCCGGAACAGCATGGCATTTTTATGTACATTGGGATAAAGCAAAGGCACAAGACCATGCTTTTTCGCCATTTCAATATCGCTCCGCCGATTATCACCGATATGAGCCACCTGTTCCCCGCCTGCGTTCAGATCCTGCAGGACAAGATCATACAGCCTGCCGCTGCGCTTGCTGCAGCCCCATTCATTGGAAATGTAGATTTTTTCGGCCCCGGCAAAGCCTTTTTCCACCAGCAGACTTTGCAGAAATTCCCGGGATAAATACATGTCAGAGATAACAATGATTTTCTTTCCGATCTCCAAAAGCCGATGAAATACCTGCAGCATAAAGGGATTTGCATAGCAGCAGAAACGCTCCTGCTCCATCTCAAGGTTCATTCCGGCCTTTGCGGAAAGCCCTGTCTTTTCCTCCAGCCTGGTCCAGATTTCCTCCAAATTGACTTCATAGGAAGCAGTCCTTTTATATTTCTCCTGTCTGGCCTCCTGCTCCGCCTCTACGCGGATTCGCCGGAAGTCCATGAATTTTAGCTTTTCTCCAAGCAGGAAAAACAACGCTGTCGGTTCATCGAAGGGACGGAACAGCAGCGTATCGAAAATATCAAAGGAGACAATGTCATACCCCGCTAGAATATCCACGGTCTCCTGCACGGATAAGCCTTCCGACATCCGCATTTCCGATTCCGTGCGATCCGTCGGCAGGCGTTTCTCTTCATAAATTTTTTCTTCCCCGGGATGTCCCAGAAACCGACAAAATAGGATATAGTAACAGAAATTTAAAAAGAGCAGATAAATGTAAGATATCCATTTCAGTACTGTTCCGCTGTTGTCATGAAGCCGATGGTATCTGGCAGCAATACCGCTGTGGCGGTTTACCAGCAGATTATATAGTTTCATCCGCATTCTTTGCATCTCTGACCTCTGGCATATTCCCAATACTTCCTTTTCATTTCTCTATTATTTTATCCTATTCGGCATCCAATTACAATACAAACCGCATACTTTTTACTGCAAGGGACAGCGGGGCTCCGCGCAAAAGACGGCGGGCAGGGGAAGTCCCCTGCCCGCCTGCGATATCTGCCGCTGGCTATT
>N._stephensi_709_foregut__coassemble_366_pt1 | contig 16966 bp, 19 predicted proteins | sample N__stephensi_709_foregut__metabat2_high_PE_003 | metagenome-assembled genome bin N | reverse complement strand
CTTTCTCCCGAAATTCCTTCCTTCCGGACACCTGTAATTTCTCGTAGATATGGGAGGTATGCTTCTTGACCGTGCTCTCCGCGATACAGAATTCTTCCGCGATTTCCCTGTTGCTGTATCCCCGGTATAGCAGCCACGCGATCTCCCACTCCCTCCTTGTCAGAGGACAGCCCTGAAGCCGCTCCTTCAACTGCTCCACGTCGGTGATTTCCGATTGTACGGTATCCCGGGGCAATCCATCCTCCCCTCTCGGTTCTTCCATTCGCGCATACAATATCATGACCGCTATCGTGGGGATCGCCAGCAGCAGTACCTCCACAGAGGCCATCGTCCGCTCTGTCCGCCCCGCGATGCCCTGCACATGAGCAATCAGAAGCAATGTCAGCAGCCCTACATAAAGGCAGCCCAGAAGGAAACGGATCAATCGTCTCCCCATCCCTCACTCTTCCTCCATGAATTCCAAAATGCGCCTCTTCACCACAACCTCCAGCGGCAGCAGAAGAAATTCCAGCATCGCCACATAGAGCAGCGGAATCGTGTTAATCGTCAGGCCGATTCCCAGCCCCCACCAATCATCCACATCGTTGGGGAGGGTTAATAAAATACTCATCAACCCCAGCAGGATAATGATGACGCCTCCCCAAAGCAGATTCTTTCGCAGGAATTCCACTGTGTACTGCGCTTTTTTCATTTCATTGAGGGAACAGGTATAGCTTTTCTTCTGCAGCTTAACCGCCCTGATCAAGTCCTTCCACATCCCTCGCAGCAGGAGGGCGGGAAGTACGAATACCAGAAGCATCAGCCCCGCAGGCGCATCCGGCAGAAAAGCGGACACAAACTGCCACGTATCCGGCATATTCACAGCCACGCAAAAGCATACCCCCAAAAATAACGCGATCAACTCAAGCAGCAACAACATTGTCTTTCACCTCTCCCTTTCCTATTTCTATCCAAAGCTCCTCCGAGACACTTCCTTCCGTCGCCTCTCTCCGCGCTTTGTCTGACCCAAATATAGCATCTTCCGGCAGGAGCAGTCTATACTACTTTTGCCTGAAAAGGGAGTATTTTTACTTTATTGCGCTTTTACGACCCGTTCCGCAAACAAGGCGGCGCTCTCTATATCGTCTGCGTTTGGTCTTCCCTTATTGGTAAATTTGAACTCGCCCCGGCAGTGGAACTCCTCCTCCGACAGCTTGACGCCATATGCCTCCGTAACCTTTTTCATGGGTTTCTTCATGGATTTCATCATAGCTGAGGTTCCGAAGCACACGATCTCGCCTATCTTATCTTTGTTCCCGGCAATGAAGTCTTTTACCTCCTGCGCCATGTCAAAGGCATAATAGGAACACCCCAGGAAAAGAATGTCCGCCTTGTCCGCAAGCGGTACGGAGATACTCTCCGCCTTTACCTGAACCTTCTCGGCAATAGCCTGTGCCAGCTTTTCCGTATGTCCCGAACGGGTATAATAACGCACTGCAAAATTCATAGCTCTGTTCCATCCTTTCCACATATTTTCTTAACTACATTGTATTATCTTACTCCGTCTGATGCAATCATTTTTTGTAAAGCTCAGTGGTTTATTGACTCAACAGAGGCCGGGCCCTCACCGGAGGAGTGCCCGGTAGATTTCGTAATCGACATCCTTGTAAACATTAAATATCACCTTGATATCGCTGCGTTTTTGCTGCACATAGTCTTCCACGGCAGCTATGGCGGTTTCCGCCGCCGCATCGTTGGGGAAATGAAATTCTCCCGTAGAAATACAGCAGAAGGCTATGCTGGCAATTCCATGCAAATCTGCAAGCTCCAAACAGGATCGATAACAGGAAGCCAGCAGCTTCTTGTCCCGCTCTGTCAGTCTGCCGCGGACGATGGGGCCGACTGTATGCAGGACATAATCGCAGGGCAGATTATATGCCGGTGTAATCTTGGCTTTTCCTGTTTCTTCTTCCTTTCCCTGCCGCTCCATCAGCTCCGCACAGGCAGCCCGGAGCTGTACTCCCGCATAGGTATGAATCGCATTGTCAATACAGCCGTGACAAGGATAGAAACAACCCAGCATCTGACTGTTGGCGGCATTGACGATAGCCCCGCAGCGCAGCGTTGTAATGTCCCCCTGCCACAGATAAAGGTTATCCCGGACAGGCTTCAAATCGGCAATATCCGTAATCCCCTTCTCCGCGGTTTCTTCCCGCAGATATTCGTCCTGTATTTCCAGAAAATCCTCCGAAACAGGCTCCGGCATACGGACATTGACCAGGGAACGGAGCAGCTTTTTCTGCTCCCGGTTGTCCGTCGGAATTTGTATCTCCTGATATCTCGGCTGTTCCTTCAGCAGCTCCTTCATCAGGTAAATCCGTCTTTCTGCTTGTGTCATGTCTCATCCTCGCTTTCCTACTGCGGCTGCAGGATTGGCTGTAACAACAGTACAGTTCGTCAGTCAATTCTTCCCAACAGCCAATCCAAAGCGTTGATTCGTCGTATCCCCTCGTAATCGGCTTCTGGATCTTCATCGAGTGTCAGGATGAATTTGGGATAGTGGTTCATAATCTTTTGGAGCGGTGTAAGTTCCCTTTTTAGTGTGTTCCCATCTCTGACGGAGGCGGCTACCTGATAATAAACGGTCCGCCTTCCGTCCATTACAACAAAATCTACTTCAAGCCCATCGACTTTTCCCACATAGACCTCATTGCCACGCCGTAAAAGTTCAAGATAAACCACATTCTCCAGAATATGACCCACATCCATGGAGCGGGAACCCAGAAGCATATACCGCATCCCTATGTCAACAACATAATACTTCTCAAGAGTTTTCAAATACTGTTTTCCCTTAATATTATACCGCTTTGCCTCATAGACCACATAACTCTCCTTTAAAGCCTCAATATATTTTTCGACGGTTTTCACATCGATTTTTCGGCCGTCTGAAGTCATGGTATCTGCAATCTTCTTGGATGACAACGGATTTCCGATATTATCAAAGAGAAACCTCAGCACACTTCTAAGCATCATCGTATCCGTGATCTTCTTTCGCTGCGTAATATCTTTTACTACGACCGTGTTAAAAAGCCCCTCCAGGTAATCCCGGATTTCTCTCGGCTGTCCTGCAAGTTCAAGCGTATAAGGAAAAGAGCTGTTTTCCAGATAGGCTGTGTACTTTCTCGCAAGATCATTTTCACTTCCGGTACTCCGGACATATTCCTGAAAAGAAAGAGGCAGCATTTCAATTTGCACATACCGCCCTGAAATCAAAGTCGCGATCTCACTTGACAGCATATAAGCATTTGATCCGGTGATATACAGATCAACGCCTTTCCTGATATAAAGGCTGTCGATAACCTTCGGAAAACTGTCAATGTGATGAACTTCATCCAAAAAAACGTAGGTCATTTTTCCCGGCACCAGACGCTCTTTGATATAGGAATGCAGTTTTGCTCCATCTTGCAGTTCCTCATTATCAAAATCCTCAAAATTCAAAGCGATGATCTGTTCCTGCAAAACGCCCTGTGTAAGAAGATATTCCTGATACATTTCCAAAAGTGTAGATTTCCCGCATCGTCGGATTCCCGTGACTACTTTAATGACCTGTTTATCTCTAAAAGCGATGAGCTTGTTCAGATATTCTTTGCGTTCAACTAACATCAAGATACCTCCGCGATATATCTTTCCCTCAGTATAGCAGGAAAATACGTGGAAGTCAAAGTTTTTGGATTGAAATCCAAAAACTTTTGTTTTTCACTTCAGTTTTTATTATCTTATGGCGATTATTGCAACAATCCCTATACTTTTTTTTCGGTTGATGATATAATATTTACGCAGTACAATTCCATAAGTTTCCACAAAAGACTTCAGAAAGGAACCGTTTCAAATCCCGTTTTGAAACAACAATATCATGTCAAAAAAATTCCAGGCATTGGGGGAAAAAATTTTGTCGCAGAGGATTTTCTGCCTGTTTACAGTTGCGGCTTTTTTATTTTTTATCGTTCCGCTGCTATATGTAGGGCGTTATAATCATGCCGTCTCAGACGATTATTGGTTTGCAGTTCACGTTCATTGGGCCTGGATGAACACGCACAATCTGTTGGAAGCACTCGCTGCAGCAGCCCGCGAATCTGCGTGGTTCTATCAAAACTGGCAGGGAACATACAGTTCTGTTTTCTTTATGGCACTTTCTCCCTTTGCATTCGGTGAACAATACGCGTGTGCAGTGCCGTATTTTATGGTTGGCATGACCTGTATCTCCACCATACTCCTATTGCACGCGGCACTGAAGAGATGGCTCGGTCTGAACACCTATGCCTTTGTATCCGCCGCGATGGCCGCCTGTATCATGCAGTGCGCATTTATGTATACACCTGCTTCCGGCCTGTATTGGTGGAATGCTGCTGCCCATTATGTTTTTATGCAAGGCTTTTGGAATTTCATGACGGCATTTGCTCTGCTTGGATTTGAAAGAATGTATTGTGGAAGAAGCCGAGGCATTCTGGGGTGGGAAATAGCAGCATGTACCGTAGCAGCCTTCCTTGCAGCAGGCGCGAATTTTTCGACTGCGTTACTCACAGCGGAAACACTGGCGCTTTTCATGATTTTTGCCGCATTATTATGCTGTAGACAAAATAAGAAATGTTACCTTTGGTTCATCGTTCCTTTTTTGGCCGGCGAGGCAGGTTTTCTTGTCAATGTGCTTGCGCCCGGCAATGCCGTGAGGCAGAGCAATTTCCAAAAAGGAGGCATTATCGCCTCCATTGGAAACAGTTTTTCTTATTCTTTCTCCCAGATGATTCTATGGATCAATATATGGGTCATTGTAATATTGGTTCTGCTTTTGCCCGTGCTTCTGAAAGCGGCGGCGAACAGCAAGTTTTCTTTCCGCTATCCGCTGCCGGTGACGGCAATGATTTACTGTTTCTATGCCTCCATGTTTACGCCCGGCTTTTACGCGCTGGGAACGGAGCCTCTGTCCAGGAACCAGAATATCTGCAAAATGTTCCTGCTGATGTTCCTGGTGCTGCTGGAAGCTTACTGGTGCGGCTGGCTGACTCACCGGGTGAAAGCCGTCAAGGTTATCGTTCCTGTGCATGGCAAAAATGTCCTGATATGGACGGCAGTGCTTTCTTTGGCTTTGCTGACGGGAATCGTTTGCTTCAACAAATTGGATATCATTGCCAAACAAGCAAACTTTGTAAATTTTGGTGCATGGCTCACAAGTACGAACGGCACAGGTCAGGTATACCGGAATGAATATCTGCAGCGCCTGCAGTTGTACAAAAATAATGAAAAAGTAGTTTATGTACAGCCGTACAAAGCTCGTCCGTATCCTTTATGGGTCAACAGCGATACCGAAGAAGCCGGCGAGTCAGGGAAAATCAGTTCATCAGTGTCATTCTGGTATGGAAAAGACGCGATATATGAAATAAAAGATTAAAATAAAACTGTCATATTGGGACTGCTCCCGTTACCGTCAAAATTTCACAAATATTATTCAGCCATGCTCTTGCTTTTTCCTCGTTTTCCTGCTTCCTGATTACATACCAGATAATAGATAGGGAATGAAACGCAACATAGCCCTTAAAGATATTCTCCGCACATAATTTCATTACCTCAAAACACGCATCTTTATATGGGTCATCTCTTTTTGTGATGAAATTAATAATGACATTTGTATCAATTAGTGAAATTATATTTTTCCTCCATCACTTCCTCCATCACTTTTTTATAATCAAAATCTTTTGGATACGCCGATTGTTCTCTCATTTCCAGCATATTTTGAAAAGCCTTTTTTTTATCTGCCAATAGCACATCTGTCTCATTTTCAGCAGCCGTATTCGCACAAATGCCCTGCTGCCTGGCTATCTCATCCGCGATAACGAGAATTAACCTTATTCCTTCTTCCGGTAATCTCATTATTTTTTCGTATGCTTCCTGTTGTATTGTCATATCTGCAACTCCTTTTCCCTTTCCTCATATACCTGATTCTAAAGATTCAATAGCTCCGGTTTCAAAAAAGCTTCTTTTCAATTTCCCAGCCGGAAAACTTTCTCATAAGGTAACTCTTTTCCGCCTCTGCACAAAAGATTTTATTGAAAATCATAGTGCCACGCGCTTGTTCACAGCTTCGTCAAGCATCTGGCTTAGTATTGAGACATAATCATCACCGAAAGTTCTTGCTTTATTCACGGTTTCATGGGACAGGAAAAGTGTCAGCGGCTCAACATTCAACGGAATCTTTCTGCCCGGTCGATAGGATTCTTTTCCCATTTCTTCCGTGAACTCCGGACAGTCCTCGTCAAATATAACCGGCATCCGCTCGGCTCGTTCCAACTGTTCCATTTGTTCTTCTGTTAATTCCGGCTTTATTTCATCAATGCTGCGTCTTACGATCATAATATCTTCTCCTTTCCGAGCCAGTGGCCAGCCGCGCCGAAATAAGGCGTACAGTTTCTTTTCTCTCCGTATATACAACAAAAAGAATTTTCCCGGCAAATCCTATTGTTATAAACCTATCCTCATCTGTACTATGAGATTTATCATAATACTCTATACGATTCGGGTCAAAGAACACCTTTACTGCCGTTTCAAAATCAATGCCGTGCTTTTCCACATTGCTCTGTTCTTTCTCGTCATCCCATTCAAACTGTAATGCCACTAAATCTACCTCTGATCTGCATCTTTTGAGTCGTATCTGTTACACACGCGGCTTCTTCTCAAATTATCATTTTTGCCCCTCAAATATAGTATATCACATCTCACATAAATTGCACCATAAAAAAGAACTCCGTACACATTGTCGGAGTTCCTTCAAAAATCTTCCTGCTTCTGCAAAAACCTTGCATCGTTTGACACAAAACTCACTTTAAGAATAAGGGATACCACTCGTGGGCCGTATAAACACCGGCTTTTACTTGTCCAACGACTTCATTGTCGGGAACAGCAGCACATCCCTGATGGCAGGACTGTCGGTCAGCAGCATCACCAGCCGGTCGATGCCGTATCCGATGCCGCCCGTAGGGGGCATACCGATTTCCAGCGCGTTCATGAAATCCTCATCCGTGGTGTTGGCCTCCTCGTCTCCTGCTGCCAGAGCTGCCTCCTGAGCCTTGAAACGCTCCCTCTGATCGATGGGATCGTTCAACTCCGAATAGGCATTACACATTTCTCTTCCATAAATGAACAGCTCGAACCGCTCCACATACTCCGGCTTATCGGGCTTGCGCTTGGTTAAAGGCGAAATCTCCACCGGATGATCCATGATAAAGACAGGCTGGATCAAATGCTCCTCCACATACTCCTCAAAGAACAAATTCAGTATATCGCCCTTTGCATGGCGGGTTTCATAGTGAACGCCCTTTTCGTCCGCCAGCTTCTTTGCCGCCTCCGTGTCAGGAACAGTGTCAAAGTCCACCCCGGCATACTTTTTCACCGCCTCCACCATGGTAAGCCGCTCAAAGGGCTTGCCCAGGTCTATCATTTCCCCGGCATAGGGGATCAAGGTCGTGCCGCAGACCTCCTGCGCCACATAGCGGAACATATTTTCAGTCAGATCCATCATACCGTAGTAGTCCGTGTAAGCCTGATACAGCTCCATCATGGTGAACTCAGGGTTATGCCTGGTGTCCATACCCTCGTTGCGGAACACTCGCCCGATCTCAAACACACGCTCCAGGCCACCTACGATCAGCCTTTTCAGGTACAGCTCCAGTGAAATACGAAGCTTCACATCCTCGTCCAGAGCGTTGTAATGAGTCTCAAAGGGCCTTGCCGCAGCGCCCCCTGCGTTCGCCACCAGCATAGGGGTCTCCACCTCCAGAAAGCCTTCCCCTTCCAGATAATGGCGGATCGCGCTGATGATCCGGGAACGCTTCACAAAGGTATCCTTCACCTCCGAGTTCATGATCAGATCCGTATACCTCTGGCGATAGCGGATATCCGTGTTGGTCAGCCCGTGAAACTTTTCAGGCAGTATCTGAAGGCTCTTGGAGAGCAGGAGCACCGATGATGCGTGAACGGATATCTCGCCGGTCTTGGTGGTGAACACCTCTCCTTCCACGCCCACAATATCTCCTACATCATATTTCTTAAAATCAGCATAGGATTCCTCACCGATGCAATCCCTGGCCACATAGCACTGGATATTGCCCGGCAGATCCTGGACATTGCAGAAGGAAGCCTTTCCCATGACCCGCTTGGACATAATACGCCCTGCGATACGAACGGTCTTGCCCTCCAGTTCCCCGTAATTTTCCTTGATCTCCGTGCTGTGATGTGTCACGTCATATTTTGTCAGCCTAAAGGGATCCTTTCCCGCCTCCTGCAGAGCGGCAAGCTTCTCCCGCCGTATCTGCAACAACTGGTTCAGGTCTTGCTCCTGTACTCTCTCATTCTGTTCTTCCGCCACTTTCCTCTACCTCTCTATGCCTGCTGCCAAAGCTCTCTCTTCCTGCGTCAATTACTTCTCTGGATCTCCAGCACCTTGTATGCAAAATTACCCGCCGCAGTCTCCACCTCCACCGTGTCGCCGATCTTGCAGCCCATCAGCGCCTTGCCTACAGGGCTCTCGTTGGATATCTTACCCTTAAGGCTGTCCGCCTCCGTGGAACCGACTATCTTGTATTCCAGCTCTTCACTGTACTCGATATCAAGCAGTCTGACCCTGCAGCCGATATTGATCTTATCCAGATCTACCTCGTCCTCGACCACAACCTCCGCGTTCTTCAGAATCTTCTCCAGCTCCTCGATTCTGGCCTCAATATCCCTCTGTTCATCCTTTGCCGCATCATACTCAGCGTTCTCAGACAGATCCCCCTGCTCTCTCGCTTCCTTGATCTTCTGAGCCACCTCCTGGCGCTTTACCACCTTCAGCTCGTGCAGCTCGTCTTCATATTTCCTAAGTCCCTCATAAGTTAAAATATTTTTCTTCTCCTGCATTTGTGCATCCTTCCTCCTGCTTACGGCTTTTGCCGGAAGCTTACATTTCCAAGGTATTATAACCACTTTTCCACATACTGTCAAGAAAATATGAACTTGCTTTTCCTTTCGTCTTCGCTCCCCAATACTTTTTCAGGGACATATATTCGATTCCGGCAGCCTGCCGCGCCATCCCTCTGGACTTTTCCTCCACAGACGCAAAGTCCAGCCATATGCTTTTCCGGGCCAGCTTTTTCGCGAATGTCTTCGTCTCCTCCGTGAAGTCCAGGACACAGACGGGAACGCCGGAATCGATGTTCAGCGCCCGAAAGCTCTGAGCGTCATCCAATTTCTTCACTCCTGCCGCCAGGCCGGAGTCCTCGTAGAAATCCTCCGCCCAATTCTGCACATCCTCTTCATCATCCTCCGGGCAAATATACCACTGCAAACTTCTCATATGCCGCGCAAGCTGTGCCAGAACCGCAGGAATGCAGTCCGCAGTACCCAGCAGAATAAAATCGGCATGTCCTGCATATGTAAGCAGGGGCTTCACCCAGCGCAGACTTTTGTAAGCGCAGAATTCCGGAACATTCCACAGCGCTTTCCAGCATCCGGCGGCTTCTCCGCCGCCGTCGGTCAGAAAACGCAGGCTGTCCTCATAGACGCAGCTAATTTCCCCCGTTCCGCCTGCCTGCTCCACCTCCGAGAGCACATCCGACATCATCTGTGCCATATTGTCCCTCAGGTCCTCCCGCTGTTCCTGGTACTCCTGCAGCTTCTGCATATATTCCTGCTGCCTTCTGCGATGCTCCCGCCGCTGCCGCTGCTTATTTCTGCGCCTCTGAAACCAGCTTCCGGACTCTTTCACCGTTTTTCGCGTTGCATCTGATCCGCTGCGTGCGGGCATTTCTGCCTGCGGCGCTCCCGACAGCCGACTCTCCGCAGACGTTTCCTCCGCCTGCTCCGGGGAGGGCGGCTCCTTCGGCAGCGGACAGCCAAACCAACTGTGCCGATCCGCACAGATCCCCACCTTTGCCAGCAGATAATCCTCCTGATACATCAGAAAAAGCTCCCGCTGAGCCAGATTGCGTTTTTGATAAAAATAAATAATAGTGTCCATGCCATAATTATATGACATGCGTTTTTATATTATGATACAGATTATGCTATAGGAAGCAAAAGTCAACCGAAAATCTCTTGAACAGCCCCCAACAGCTCTGCCATGGTCTCTATGGAATTGATCATGCCGCGGAACCGGGCAGAATGCGGCATTCCGGCAGTATACCAAGCAAGATGTTTTCGCATTTCCCGCACGGCGGTATATTCCCCCTTTATCTCCTCCAGAAGTGCAGCGTGGCGCAGAACCATCACTTTCTTCTCCGCCTTATCCGGCTTGGGGGGAATCTTGCCGTTCTCCAGAAAGCTCACCGTCTCCCGAAAGATCCAGGGATTTCCCTGGGCTGCCCGCCCGATCATCACCCCGTCGCAGCCGGTAGCCTCCAGCATGGCCTTAGCCGCCTCCGGGCTGTCCACGTCGCCGTTTCCGATGACAGGTATTTTCACCGCCGCCTTCACCTGCCCGATGATATCCCAGTCGGCCCTTCCGCTGTAATATTGGGCCCGAGTCCGCCCATGCACCACTATCCCCGCCACGCCGCAGCTCTCGGCAATCCTGGCGATCTCCACAGCATTTACGCAGCCGTCGTCAAAGCCCTTTCGGATCTTTACCGTCACCGGCTTCCTGACCGCTCTCACCAATGCCGTCAGCAGCTTCTCTACCAGCCCCGGGTTCTTCATAAGAGCGGAGCCTTCCCCGTTGTTTACCACCTTGGGCACGGGGCATCCCATATTGAAATCCAAAACAGAAAAGGGGCGCTCTTCTATCTGCGCCGCCATCTGTGCCACAATCTCCGGCTCCGAACCGAAGAGCTGCAGGGACGCGGGATGCTCCTCCGGATGTACTGCCAGAAGCTCCTCCGTGTTCCTGTTATGATAATAAATAGCTTTTGCGCTGACCATCTCCATACACACCATTCCGGCCCCCATTTCCCTGCACAGCAGCCGGAAAGGCAGATCAGTCACTCCGGCCATGGGGGCGAGGATCACGTTGTTGTCCAGTGTCACGCCGCCGATTGTCAGTTTAGCCATTCTCTCTCACCCTGCGGTTCTTTTCGTAAAGGATCCTCAGACCGTCCAGCGTCAGGGAACTGTCGTAAATGTCGATAGCCTTTGTCTCATCCGCGATCAGTCTTCCCAGCCCTCCGGTGGCCACCACCTTCAGATCCTTCAGTCCGCTCTCCTCCTTCACCTTACCGATAATATACTCCGTCTGGCCGATCTGACCGTAGACAAGCCCTGCCTGCATACTGGTGATCGTCTCCTGCGCAAGGATCGTTTCAGGCTTTTTGATCTCAATATTAGGCAGCTTTGCGGCCTGGGTCCAGAGAGCTTCAGAGCTGATCCGAATACCGGGGGCGGTGATGCCGGCGGTAAACTCTCCCTTTTCCGTAATCAGGTCATAGGTGGTAGCCGTCCCGAAATCAAGCACAAGCACCGGCCCACCGTATTTCTCATATGCAGCCACTGCATCCACGATCCGATCTGCACCGATGGCTCTGGGTTCCTCCGTGACAATGCGGATGCCTGTCCGAATACCCGGCCCCACATTTATGGGCTTCGTTCCCGTATACCGCACCAAGGCCCCCATGAGAGAGTGCATGACGTCCGGCACGACGCTGGCAACGATAGAACCCTCCAACTCCATGGCCTCCATCCCCCTGTTTTTCAAAAGCTGCGTGATCATGACACCATACTCGTCCGATGTTCTGGGAGTTTTCGTCATCATGCGAAAAGTGGCCTTCAGCTCCTCTCCTTTATAAATACCAAGTGTCATGTTTGTATTCCCCACATCAAGCACCAGAATCATTTGTTAAATCCTCTTTTAATAAAGTTGAAAAATCTTCCTTTAAAATGTAAATCCGATAATAGAGACTTAGGGATTCGAAGAGCTCCTGCCTGTTCCTGCGCACCTCTCCCACCAGCAGTCCGCTTCCCACCTCATCGTAGTAGATATCGCTTTCCTCCGCTTGGGTCTCCAGCACCACATTCCCGTCTTCCTCGAAGGCAATGGTAAACACACCGCCCACCTCTTCCGTGAACAGCACGCAGATAACGTGCAGCTCCTCCTGAATCGATTCCGGAATGCCCTTGAACTGTTCATTAAAATAATACTTTTTCTCATAAGCGTTGGCTCCGCAGAGCACCGTTTTCCGTCCCTCCATGCTTACCTCCGTGTGCCGAAGCAGTCACACATACCCGTCAATCCCCCGCACCGATACCTCGCCGGCGTATACCTCCGCAACGCTTCCGTCCTCCCGCTCCACCAACAGCTCGCCTCGGGCATTGATGCCCAGGGCAAGGCCCTGATACTCCTCCTTAGGGTCAAGGACACGGACCCTCTCTCCCCGATTGACCAGCAGACTGTTATATTCCGCCAGGACGCCGAAAAGATCTCCCGACAGCAGGAAGCTTTCGTAGTATTGCTCAAAAGCAGCCATGATATTCTCCGCCAACGCATCTCGGGATACCTCGCTCCCGCATTCCGCCTGCAGACTTGTAGCCCTTTGGGCTACCTCCTGCGGAAACTCCTGCAACCCCACGTTGACGCCTACGCCGATTATAATATAACGTATGATATTTTCCTCAACACTCATTTCCGTTAAGATGCCGCAGACCTTCCGCCCGTTCACCACGATATCGTTGGGCCACTTGATCCCCGCACTCACGCCGCAGGTCTCCCGAATCCCTGCCGCCACTGCCAGCGCCATGACCAGCGTCACCCCGGAAGCCTGTTCCGTCCCGTAGGAAGGCTTTAAAATCAATGTAAAATAAAGATTTACCCCTGCCGGACTGCTCCAGGTTCTCCCACGCCTGCCCCGGCCTGCGGTCTGCATATCCGCCATCACCAGCGTCCCCTCTGCCGCCCCTTCCTCAGCCTCCAGCTTCGCCTGTATGTTGGTCGAGCCCAGCTCCTGAAAGAAGTGCAGGGGACGCCCCGCCCATTTTGTGTTCATTTCACCCTCCGCAGTATCGCCTTACGCAAGCGTAGCGTACATCACCGCCTTGATGGTGTGCATACGGTTCTCCGCTTCCTGAAACACAAGAGAAGCCTCGGACTCAAACACCTGATCCGTCACTTCCATCTCTGTAATCCCGAATCTTTTGCCCATCTCAGCGCCTATCTTCGTCTTCAGATCGTGGAAGGCCGGCAGACAGTGCATGAAAACAGCCTGTTCTCCCGCATTCTCCATGACTGCTCCGTTCACCCGGTAGGGCGACAGATCCTTGATACGCTCCGCCCATATCTCGTCCGGCTCTCCCATGGATACCCATACGTCCGTATAAATAACGTCCGCTTTTTTTGTTCCCGCCTCCACGTCCTCAGTGAGCGTCACGCTTCCCCCTGTCTGTTCGGCAAGCCTTCTGCACTCCGCCACCAACTCCTGTCCCGGAAAATATTTCTCCGCAGTGCAGGCCGTGAAGTGCATCCCCATTTTTGCGCAAGCTACCATCAGCGAGTTGCCCATATTATAGCGTGCATCCCCCATATATGTCATCCTGATACCCTTCAGACGGCCGAAATGCTCACGGATCGTCAGAAGATCAGCTAACATCTGAGTAGGATGATACTCATTTGTCAATCCGTTCCACACGGGAACATCTGCGTACTTCGCCAGCTCCTCCACAATCTCCTGGCCGTATCCCCGGTATTCGATCCCCTCAAACATGCCGGAAAGCACTCTCGCCGTATCCGCGATGCTCTCCTTCTTACCGATCTGAGAACCTGCCGGATCCAGGTAAGTAGTTCCCATGCCCAGATCATGAGCCGCCACCTCAAAGGCGCATCTCGTCCGCGTGCTGGTCTTCTCAAATATCAGCGCGACATTTTTTCCCCGGAGCGTGTCCACGGGAATTCCCTTCTTCTTCTTATCCTTCAATTCAACTGCCAGATCCAACAGCCCCTCAATTTCCTCCGGCGAAAAATCAAGCAGCTTCAAAAAATCCCGTCCCTTTAAGTCCATTTATCCTTCCTACCTTTCTCAAAAAGTAAACAACTAAATTCCATATGCGGCCCTGTGCATTGCAAAAGGCCGATTCCCCCAAGGGGAACCGGTCCTCATGCGCCGTGCCAAACTGTCACGGATTTACTGCTTTCCCGTCTCTTTCCACGTAGCGGCAAGGCTCGCAATCCCCTGCAGCTCTGCGGGAAGGAGAATGGTATTCGCTTTGCCGTCGGCAACCTTCTCAAAGGCTTCCAGACTCTTGATCTTTAAGACCGCCTCGTCAGCGCCTGCCTCCTTCAGCATCCGGATACCGTCGGCGTTTGCCTGCTGCACCTTCAGAATCGCTTCCGCTTGACCTTCCGCCTCACGGATCATCTTTTCCTTCTGTGCTTCCGCACGGAGGATTGCAGACTGCTTCTCAGCTTCAGCGCGAAGGATCGCGGATTCCTTTTCACCCTCTGCTACCAATATATTAGCCTTCTTCTCACCCTCAGCCCTGGTGACTGCTTCACGCCTCTCGCGCTCCGCCTTCATCTGCTTCTCCATGGCATTCTGGATCTCTGCGGGAGGAAGAATATTCTTCAGCTCCACGCGGTTCACCTTGATCCCCCAGGGGTCGGTGGCAATATCTAAGGTCGCGCGCATCTTTGTATTAATGGTCTCGCGGCTTGTCAGGGTCTGATCGAGCTCCAGATCACCGATGATGTTACGGAGTGTGGTCACTGTCAGATTTTCAATAGCCGTCATGGGTTTCTCCACACCGTAAATATACTGCTTCGGATCCGTGATCTGATAAAATACCACCGTGTCGATCCTCATGGTAACGTTATCTTTTGTAATAACGGGCTGAGGCGGGAAATCCGCCACCTGCTCCTTCAGGCTGACCTTCCGCGCAATCTTGTCAAAGAAGGGCATTTTCACATGAAAGCCTACGGACCAGGTTCCCTGATAAGCGCCCAGACGCTCAATGACATATGCCTGTGCCTGGGGAACCACCTTCAGGCAGGAAATCAGGATCAGCAATACCAATACAATCAATACAATAACAAAGACCCACATATCAACCTCTTTCTGCACTGTATACGACAGTACGCATATAATTTATATGTCCTCTCAACCGCCGAAAGCAATTCCGCTGTGTGCCCGCGGGGGTCACTGTTCCGGCTCTTGAGACTCCATCTCCTCCATCTGCAGAACGCTCAAGGGTTCCGGAACGGGCGAAGGTGAAGGGCCCTTCTCCTTCATCTCTGCGTCCTGGCGAACGATCAGCTTGACGCCGTCAATCGCCATCACGTTCACAACGCCTCCCTTAGCAATCCTCTGCTTGTCATCCGCGCTTCTCGCGCTCCATTCATAGCCTCCTACAATGACCTGGCCGGTTCCCTGCAGATTGTCAATCTCGCTGGTGACAATGGCCTGCCTTCCCACCATGCCTTCCGCATTTGTCCTCACCCTGTCCTTGTTGAAATATTTCACCGCCACCGGCCTGGTAAAAAACAGCAGTGCAAAAGACACCAGGAAGAACAAAACCACCTGCAGCCAAATAGGAGCGTTAATAAACGCAGCTAAAATGGCAACCAGCGCACCTCCGGCAAACCAGATCGAGGTCAGTCCCATGGACATAATTTCTATTACAACCGCAAGAATCAAAAGCACAAGCCACAATATTACCATCTCACTCATTGAGCAGCTCCTTTCCCCGTGTATCTCCATCCCTTCCCGTTTGTGTCTATCATAACATAAATCTTTGCGGCAGGCAATCTCTTTCCATTTTCTGTTTTTTCTTTTTTATTTACAGAGCGGGTTTGCGGTAAACAGCGCCGCCCGGATGCACTCGAAAAGCTTCGCTTTCCTCATTGCTCGCGCAAAAAAGGCGGTGCCGCAATTCGCAGCACCGCCCTCTCATTCACTGTCTTATTCTTTTGTCTGACGCTTAATAGAACACATGATGTCCGATGACAAGACCCTCACGCCCGTTTACACGGCGGAAGTGGGTCAAATCGCCTACGTTACTGTACCCGCCAAGCACCTCTTCGGCCGCCCTGATACAGCTCTCATAAATACGTCCGGATTCATATACTCGGTTCACCTTGCCGCTCATTGCCGGCGTGAACTGTCCCGAAGCATAGATAACACCGTGAATACTGTTCGGATATGCCGGACTCCTCACGCGGTTCATGACCACAGCGCCCACAGCCACCTGGCCCTCATAAGGCTCGCCGCCTGCCTCGCACTGGATCAGTGCCGCCAGCAAAAGTGTGGTATCCGCATCCGTGGTATACTCGCCATAGTTGACATGGCGCTTAGCCTCGCGCTCCGCTTCCTCACGTGCCTTGATCTCCGCCAGCGTCTCTCCGGCATCGATCAGAAAGTCCACGGTCACATACTCTGAAGACACATAGCCGTCGCTGCCCTCATAGTCAATGCAGATCCAGCCTTCCTCTTCATCCCTGCTGATAACCTCGACAATCTCGCCCTTGGGGAGAAGACCGCAAATACCGGCTTCCGTGCTGGGCTCCATCCTGACCCTGAGGGTCTCCGTATCCACCGTAGCAATCATCTTGCCCACATCATTGGCAAGGGCCAACGCATCCTCACCGAACAGCAGATATTCATCCGAGGCCCATCCGATGACATTTCCCGACTGCAGCTTCGTCCAACCGTCCGCTCTCGCGAGGATCGTACCGCCGCAATCCTTGTATATTTTTCCCACCTTATCAGCCGACTCACTGGCTTCACTCCTCACGTTCAGAGCATGTTGTACATTTGCCATGACAAGAGTACTCTCATACTCCTCTTCCCTCTGGAAATCGATATTCAGCTCCCGCGCCGTGGCGTCGATGATCTCCGACGAATTGGAAACGTTAGGATTCAGCAGCGCTGCTACTCCTCCTCGCATATCCAGCGAGGAACCGCTCTCACCAGCTTGCACCGCCATTCCCGTTTGCAGTGCCATCGACAGGGATAAGCACAGCCCCAGCACTGCAGTAAACAGCCTC
>N._stephensi_709_foregut__coassemble_335_pt1 | contig 18062 bp, 20 predicted proteins | sample N__stephensi_709_foregut__metabat2_high_PE_003 | metagenome-assembled genome bin N | reverse complement strand
AACGGAGAAAGAGGGATTTGAACCCTCGCGCCGGTTGCCCGACCTACACCCTTAGCAGGGGCGCCTCTTCGGCCTCTTGAGTATTTCTCCATAATCCGAACTGCGACTCTGCCAATATTGAATTACCGCGCCTGCAATTCACGACGCAAGAATTATTATACCTAAGCCTGCTTCATCTGTCAATCTTTTTTTCGGATGATTTCAGCATTATCATACGATTATCCGTCTCACTTACATATTGCATGATACATACAGATCATTCCCCGCCGCATCCGCCACCACGATCACCGGGAAGTCCTTTACCTCCAGCCTGCGGATGGCCTCCGTGCCCAAGTCATCATACGCGATCACCTCGGAGGAGACGATGGATTTTGAAAGCAGCGCCCCTGCCCCGCCTACGGCGGCAAAATAAACCGCGCCGTTTCTCACGACGGCATCCAGCACTTCACGGCTCCGTTTCCCCTTCCCGATCATCCCCTTCAGACCGAGATCCAACATGGCCGGAGTGTACCTGTCCATTCTGCCGGACGTGGTGGGCCCGGCGGAACCGATGGGCCTGCCGGGTCTCGCGGGAGAAGGCCCCATATAATAAATGACATTATTTTTCAGTTCCAGAGGAAGCTTCTCCCCCCGTTCCAGCGCTTCATACATTCTCTTATGCGCGGCGTCGCGGGCCGTGTAGATCGTCCCTGTCAGATACACATAATCTCCCGCCTTCAATTCCGCCGCAGCCCCCTCCGCCAGTGGCACATTTATATGCTTTTCCATCTGTTTCCTTTCCTCTTTGCACGCTATCACAACGCCCGCACCACATGCCTGTTCACATGGCAGCAGATATTCACCGCCACAGGCAGCCCCGCAATATGCGTGGGGTATGTATTGATATTGACCGCAAGGGCAGTCGTGCTTCCGCCCAACCCGCCGGGACCGATGCCTGAGGCATTGATCTTTTCCAGCAACTCCTGCTCCAGCTCTCTCACATAAAGAATATCCGAACGTTCGTCCACAGGTCTGGTCAAAGCCTTCTTCGCCAACAGCGCACACTTTTCAAAGGTGCCGCCGATTCCCACTCCAACCACCATAGGCGGGCAGGCGTTAGGCCCGGCGTCCCTTACCGCAGTCAGCACCGCGTTTTTCACACCTTCGATCCCATCCGCCGGCTTCAGCATAAACACGCGGCTCATATTCTCGCTTCCGAAGCCCTTTGGCGCAACCGTGATCCTTACCCCGTCGCCCGGTACGATCTCATAGTGGATGACAGCGGGAGTATTGTCCTTTGTGTTCTCGCGGATCAGGGGATCTTTCACGACGGATTTACGCAGATAGCCTTCCGTATACCCCTGCCGCACACCTTCGTGAATCGCCTCCTCCAGAGAACCGCCTTCAAAATGCACGTCCTGACCGATCTCCAGAAAGACAACGGCCATTCCCGTATCCTGACAGATCGGGATCATCTCCTGACCCGCAATCTCCAGATTTTCCCGGAGCTGACCCAGAATCTGCCTGCCCAGAGAAGACTTCTCCGCCTCCGACGCACATTCCATAGCGCACTGCATATCCTTCGAAAGAAAGTGATTGGCTTCGATGCACATTTCCCTGATATTTTTCGTTATCTCATTTACACTCAGCCCGCGCATTTACTCCGCAATTTCCTTTCTCACAGCCTCAAGCTCTTCCTGAGTCGGTTCGGAGGGCGTCCAGTTGATCCTCTGCCCGTCGCCCTTATATCTCGGTATCAGGTGCAGATGAAAATGCGAAACCGTCTGCCCTGCGGCTTCCCCGTTATTTTGAACCAGATTCAGTCCGTCGCAGTGCAGCTTATCTCTGAGACACAACGCCATTTTCTTTGCCAGCTTCATAGCGTCCGCCGCCGTCTCCTCCGGGAGCTCATACAGATCCGCCGCGTGATCCTTCGGCAGAATCAGGGAATGTCCCTTTGTGGCAGGACCCAGATCGAGAATCACTCTGAATTTTTCATCCTCATACAGGGTTTTGGACGGAATCCCCCCCGCCGCTATCTTACAGAAAATGCAATCATCACGTTTCATCTTAACGCCTCCTTACTCGCCTATTCCTTTTATTCTATTCCTTCTTCTTTTCCTCAAACAAAAACAACTGGTCCAGCGTCCGCAATATCCTGAAGTCCCCTTTCGTCTTCATGGCGCCGGACATAAACGCCCTCTGAAACGTCATTCTCCCCGTAATGATTTCTTCCAGCGACGCCCGCGTCAGTTGCATCTCCACATCCGCCTGTTCCACGCTGCCGTATCCGCAGTCCAGCTTCGTCCCGTCAACGGTTATGATCAGTTTTTTCTTTCTATCCTCTATGAAAATAGCGTATGTCGCGCTGAATCCCGCCTGCGGCTTAAAATGACGCCGGAAGACCTCGGGGTACTCCTCCTCGCTGCCTGCCCCCTCCTCGCTGAGCATATCCCGGAAAAGCGTGGTCAACTCCTGTATATCCTGCTTCTGGCGCTGCACATAGCTGTCATCCGATACATATCGGGAAAGCTGCTCCGTCTCCTGAGGCGTCAGATCGTTAGGCGTGGGCACGGCGATCATCTGCTTGACCGCCTGACTGCTGGCCGGGAAGGAAACCACCTTCTGATTGATCGTTCTGTACAGATTCTCCGCTTTCTTCTCGATGACCCGGATATACTGCTCATTCATTTCCAGCATGACCGTATTCTCAATGTAACCGCACAATCCGCTGCACGGCAGTCCGCCCAGGATTTCCCATGCAAGCTCCAGATTCAGCTTGCCGTACCGCTCGCCGTAAGTCGTTGACATGACGATGGGACACATATAAATCTTCGAAATCTTCTCCTTATCACCGAACAGCCAGCAGGAGTCCAGAAACTGCTGCATATATCCGCCGATACCGTACCATTCCACCGTAGACGCCAGGATAATCCCGTCCGCTTCCTTCAATGTCTGCGGCAGCGTGGGGATCGTTCCCTTACATTCATACAGATTATAGCGCGTCACATTGACCCGCAGCTCCTCCAGAATCTCCTGCATCTTATTAATGACAAACAAGGTGGGATCGTCGATCAGACCTCTTCCGCCATAGTAGATATTAATATTCAAAGCTGCACCTCCCTACTGCCGCCCATTCTGTCTGACGCGCTGCACGGCGCACACCGCGCAGCCGCCCAGAAAGCCGACGACCAGGCCGCCTACATGGGCGGCATTATCTATATTATCCGAACTGAAGCCGTTATATAACGAGAGAAGGATCATAGCAAATACTCTGGCCGGCGTCGCAGTCTCCATCTTTCTTCCTGACAGAAGGACCATCGCAAGCAGCACCCCGTCCAATCCGAATATGGCGCCGCTTGCTCCTATAGAACCCGACGAATCACTGTTCACCACCTTAAAAAAAAGAGAGCACAGATTGCCTCCGATCCCCGACAGGAAATAGAGCAACGCGAAGCATATATGTCCGATCTCCTTTTCTATCATAGCTCCCATGAAAAAGAGTATCAGCATGTTGTTGAAAATATGAGCCATGCCGCTGTGCAGGAACATTGCCCACAGAACGCGTCCGTACTCCCGCCTCTCCAACACGCCGGAGACACTCAGGCTTCCCAGACTGTACAGACGACCACCGTTAAACATGCACAAAAAGTATACCACAACGTTGACCGCCACAAGCGCTCCGCTGACAATAGGCAATTCCTTCCATCTGCTTAACATTCCGTTCGACATTTTTCACCTCAAAGCGATCCCGTTGACTTCGGACAAGTACAGATTAACATAAATTCGCTTTCTTTTCAATCATTCTATCGGAAAACCATAATAACCCTCCCTGTCTTGATCTCATCCTCTTCCTCCAATTCCCGTCTCTCGTAGGGCTGCAGACGTAGTCCGTTCTTAAATGTTCCGTTGGTGGAATTCAGATCTTCAATGTAGTAAGTCTCCTTTTCCTTGACGATTCTGGCGTGCAGCCTGCTGACCGATATATCCTCCAGCACCAGATCCGCTTCTTCTTTTCTTTTGCCGATGGTAGTAACAGGCCTGTCAAGAGTCACCAGCACTTTCCCGTCCGAGGTACAGAGCTGCCTCTCCCGCTCAAGGGGCTCCATGGACTTTTCCATATATACAGTTCTTCCGTACTCCTCGCCATACTCTGTATCCTCCGCCACCGCATATCCGTTCATAGCCTCCTGCATGGCACTTTGATAATTCTCCCGAAGCACTCGTTCTCTTTTTTTCTTCCCCTCGAAAATCCTGAAAATACCTCTTTTTTTATCCGGCATAACCGTCGCTTCCTGCCCCGCCATTTCCCTCTCTTCTTTTTCATCCGTTTCTCCGACAACACCCTCTGCTTCAACAGTTTCCTTTATCCTTAACCTCTCCGTCTCCTCCAGTATCTTCGCGTCCTCCGGGAACTTTGACTGCAAATACACATCGCCGCTCTGTCCATATTGCTCATACATCCGATAGACGCATTCCACCAGCGCCTCATCGTTATAATCCATCCGTTCCACCCAGAACTCCAAAAGCTCCTTAAATCCGTTGCTTTCTTCATGATAGGGCAGATACAGAAAGGAAAACAGATTGCTTTCCAAATCCTGATAAATCTGCTCCGGATACCAGAGCACATTTTTCCCATCCAAAAGAAAACGCCCCAGCTCCTGCCCGATCTGTCGGAAGCTCCACATAAAATCCAGAATCCATTCTCTTGTAATGCTGCGTCCTTCATATAATTGCTTTATATTCTGCTTCGAAGAAATATCATAATACAGATACGCTTCCCCGTTGATATACCGCAGGCTGCAGGGGAGAAGTCCCTTGATCCCCCCTCTGTTCAGAATACAATATTGATACCTCTTTTCCTCCGGCTTTTTGTCCAGCAAAACCCTTACATAATTGCAATTAAGGCTCCTTACAAACTCTGTCTGCACTGCTATTCTCCTCCTTTGATCATTCGAAATAATCTGACAAAATCCTGCGGAGAGGTACGCCGCGTCTCCCGATGTATCTCCGCGCTCCACACATTTTCTTCATTGTAAAAGTTCCACCCGGGAAGCGGAAACGTCAGGCTTCCCCCACCTCTTGTATGCACGTCGGTCCCTTCCACAGTGACCCGCATCTCGCTCATGTTCCAGGCTGCATACTTGTCCATGGAAATTTCCGATACCTTTCTCTGAGCTGCCTCCCGCAGCTCATCCTCATCCTCCGCCGGAACGCTTCCCGTATAGACGGCCAACAGGTTCATATCCTGCTCCAGCAGACATCTGTCGTACTGAAAGACGAACAGAAATACAGTCATCAGAAAGGCGCTGATGACCAGGGGCAGCACCAGCGCCGCCTCCACAGTAAAATAAGCATTTTCCTTCAAATCAATCCGCACCTCCCACAGACGGCCGCCAGCCAGCCTACCGCCAGAAACGGCAGGAAAGGCATCCTGGTATCTCTCTTCACCTTGCGCAGCGCCAGCAGTACCCCCGAACACAGCGCGATCAGAAACAATCCTCCCAGCGACGCCGTCAGGCAGATCTCATATCCCGCCAGAAGCCCCAGCAGCAACAGGACAATACCATCGGCATAGCCTGCCCTCCCGGTAAGTCCCGCTATGACCAGCAGCACGATCCCCGGTATCACAGCCTTGCAGATCTGCCATACGCTCAATCCTCCGCTCCATCCTTCACTTACCAGCACAACGGCTGCTGCCGCCGTTCCAAGCAGCAGCATCCAGGCCGGCACCTGCCTTTTCCTGATATCCATAGCGCTCATAGGCAGCAGCCAGGCCGCCGTCAACATTTCCTTCCACATATTTTCTCACCCATACCCCTTTCGTCGTTTTACTATGAAAGTTCCCTTTGACTTGCTTTCAGTTGCCGCATCGGCTGCAGGGACGATATCCTGCCGCCTCCTCTATAGTCAGTGATCTCACGGTTCTCTTCAGCCCGGAACAATTCTCTCTGTAATGATAGCAGTTCCCATCCTCTGTCACATACAGCATGTCCGGCATCTCCCCGACGGCACACTTATCGCAGGCGCCGTATCTGGAACCCCACTTGTTTCTGGCGTCTTGCAGATCCCCGCAACCCATGCTGCGGACGGACAACTGCAGATGCGAGCACTGTCTGTCCCTGTGAAATACCTTCCCATTCTCCGTCACATAGACATAGGTCTCCGACGGCGCGCCCGCCGTTACATCGTATCCCGTCCACAGGCGGACATAGCAGCGGTTTGCCATGCGGAACTTCTGAAACCCCGCCAGCGCGGACAAAGGTCCTACCTGATAGGTCAGCGTGATATCCAGTTCGTTCCCCGTCTCCGACAAGCCGGTCTCCCAAAGCTGCAGCCCGCTGCTTCCCCGGGCCAGCGGCGAGCTGTTCAGATAGTCCCTTCCCAGACTCTCCCTCACCCTGTTCCCGATGTAAAAATCACTCAACAGCGCGGACACGCCGCCCTCCTGTTCACAGCCGTACATTGCGATCCGCCCACCCGTATCCCACAGCGCGAACTGCAGATTGCCGTGTAACCGTATCATCTCTACCGCATACCCCAGGTTCATGAGAAACAACAGGCAGAGAGGCAGGACTACAGCAGCTTCCACTGTCATACTCGCCCGAAGCTTCCGGAACAGCAGGGCGGACAGTGACAGCCTCCTTCCGGGAATTTTTTTCGGGCCTTGGGCATTGTCCCTGTTTTTATCATATTTTTCGCGAGAAGGTTTTTGTTGCATGATTATCAGTTTCTTTTCTCTTTTCCGAAAGGAAGTCATCACTGTCCGCCCCGCCCTCTCACGGATAATCTGTTTATTCATAAGTCCTCTCCCTGAGTATTTCAAATTGATACCCGAAGGAACTTTCGATCCTCATGGAAGCCTCCACCTGCGTATAACAGGCGTCCATGCGGAAATGAGCATTTACCGGCGTCAGACGGATATCCGCTTCCACAAGATTCATGGCCCTTTCCGTCAGGGTATCAAGACCTGTCATCATCATAAATACTCGCAGATAATCCCGGTAATCCAACCCGTCCCCCGCTCCCGTCGCAGCATCGTCAGCACCCGACAGGGCGCTATCCAGATCGTAATGCCAGCTTGTCCTGTCCTTGATCAAAGGAACTCGTCCCCCTGACATCAGTGTCTTTACGTCGTACACGCTTTCCGCATATGCCCACCCCAGTAAGAGAAGCGCCTTCACAACTGTCACAAGGCCCGGCAGAACAGAGAATACTCCGCAGATCAAAAGTGCTGTCGCCGTTATCACTGCCGCTTTTTCTCCATCGGACAGCAGATAGATCACATTGGCTGCTTCCCGGAGAGCGCACAGCCTGTTTGCCACACCCTTCAGATTGTCCGTGTCATAGTCCTTCCCGGCGATCAGGTACTCAATCTGGTAATCCAGGGCGCCCTCCGCTCCTTCGCTGACATAACAGTCCAGATACCGCAGCAGATATTCCTGAAACAGGAATTTCTCCCACAATCCGTCTGCAGGCTCCACAGCCATATTTCCGCTGTTGACATTTCCCTGCTTCATCCGGCTCCCCGCTAATATCGAGCTGTCTATGGCCTTTTGAGATAAGCCCTCTTCATTCCCCGTCACTAATCTCAGGATTCCCAGGCTCCTCCTTGCGTCCAACTGAGCTGCGGGATTTTCCGCATTCAGATAAACCGTTTCCGTCTCGGAAATCTGCATCTCCTGACCTCTATACCCCTGTAAAGACTGCTTGAGCCTCTGCCGCTCCCCATCATAATCTGTCTCATCCAAACCGTTGACCTCGACTACGGACGTCCATTCCTGCACCTTATCCAACAACTCCAGCCCCACATCACCCCTGACAGCTTCTATCGCCATATTTCTGAATACAGCTCCCTTCTCGTCTGTCAAAATCGACACTCCTGTCAGTTCTGCATCGACGGCCTGCAGACCGAAAAAATCCCTATATAAATATTCCGAAAGAAATACATCATCCATGCTCAGATTCTTTTTCAGATATTCCATAAGATGGGCTTCGGTATTTTTCCTTCCGCATAGCTCTGTGCCATATGAAGAATCAATCGCGAAAATATTATACTGATTCAAAAGCTCCCGGTGATATTCCGCCATAATGTTCTGCATCCCCGTCTCCGCGGCACAGGCTGCTTCCAAAGCCGCGCCGTTGCGCCTGGCTCCCTCTATCAGGGTGAGATAGAGGGACAGGATCAACGCCAGGCAGAGCGTGAGGTAAACGGTCAGATAAGCATTTCCCCGCCGCACTTACACCTTACCTGTCTGGCTGGTAATCTTCTTGAAGAGGTTATCGACGATCTTCGTAATCTGATCCTTGAAAATAATGACCAGCCCCACAAGCACCACGATAATCAGGATAACCTCCACCGTTCCCATGCCGTCCTCTTCATACAGCAGATCCTGCCAGCTCTTCAGCTCACGCACATTCCCCTTCTCTGGATCTGTTCTCTGTTCTCTCATAACTTCCTTCTCTCTTGTAAATCTTCTCATCCTTTTTCTCCTTTTCTTTTTCATTTTTTGTTTTCGGTTTCTTTTTTCTTTTTTGTTTCCGTTCCTCTTGTTTTCCGGCGCCTTTTGCCCCTTCTCTGGGCTCACGCCCTGCCTCTCACATCGTTCCGAAGGCCGGTATCATGATCATGACCATTACAATAGCCAGCATCAGCACCATAGGCGCCAAAAGCTTTGTTCCCGCCTCCTCTCCCAGCTTTTTTGCCTTGAGCAGGCTCTCCTCGGAAGCTTTCTCCGCCTCCTCCCGAAGTCGCTCCAAAAGCGTACTGTTTCCCCTCTTCAGATTTTGCCCCAACAGTGTGCTCAATCGGATGTACTCCCTCAGACCCGTCCTTCTTCCAAAGTGTTCATACGCCGCTCCTTCCGCCACCCCCGCCTGCAGCTCCCTGCAGGTATACACCACCTCCTCGTATCCCGGCCTCTCCCCCGGCCTCTGCGCCTTTTTCTCATAGTCGCCGCCTATTTTCCGAAAAGCCCCCCGTATTGTCATCCCCGCCCCCACATAGAGCGCAAGCTTGTGTACCAGCTCAGGATACTCCTTTCCCAGAACGCTCTGCTTTTTCTCCAGCTTCTTTCGCAGATCCTTGTCGGAGGACAGATAAATCAGCAGCATCACTGCCGGGGTCGCCGCCCATATCCAGACGCTGTAATCCTGCGTCACAAGTCTCCAGGCCAGATTTTTTCCTTTCCATTCGACGGGCAGGCTCCATTCCTCTTCGCCCCTGCTGTCCTTCTCCGTCTCTGTCAGATACTCCTGCATTTCCAGATAATCCTGTTCCTCCGGCGTAAGGCTCACAGGCACCACCGTCACATCCAATGTTACCCTTCCGCTGAAATCCTCGTAGACCGCCGTTGCCCTCAGCTCTACCTCTGCTTCCTCCTTCACCTCCTGTACGCTTCCGCTGTAATCCAGAATGTCGATACGGCTGCTCTCCCAGCTAACCTCAAAAGGAAACCCCTCATAGCTCTCCGACAGTTCCAGTTCGGACGTGATGTGTCGGATATCCGAATTATCCTTTAAGATAAGGCTTTCTATCTCTTCCCGGAAGCTGTCGAAAAGCGCTTCCGTCTCCGCCGCCGTCAAGATTCGAGGCTGCAGTTGCACCTGAAACTCTCTTTTTCCCTCCCCGTCGTCCGCCTCCAGAATCAACTGCCTTTCCCCCTGTTCATAGCTTCCTCTCAGAATGGCGTCCCCTTCCTCCGCAAACCCGTTTCTGCCGGCGTTTACCTTTGCCGCCAGCCCCAGAAAAGCTCCCCCGATCAGAATTGCCAGACACATGGAAATTTTTTTCACATAATAATCCGTCTTGACACACTCCACCCTCTCTCCGGGATACAACAGCGCCAGATCCGTTTCCACATTCTTTCCCCGGAAAACGGGAAGCTTAAAAATACAGGCCCGCTTATAGAGAAACATTGCAATCCTTTTCATAATGAATTCCTCCTCATTCTTCTGAACACAAGCTCCCCCAGCGCATATGCCCCCATATACGCGACAAGGCATCCCGTCATGATAAGCCGTCCGTACAGATCGCTGTACAGCATGTCAAAATACCCCGGCGTCGTAACCCCTATGTACGCCAATATAGCAAAGGGCATGAGCTCCATGATCGTCAGCTCCATTTTCCTTCCGCTGAGAAGCGTGTCCACCTCCCGTTTCAGCTCGGCCTTCCTGCCGATCAGGTCTGCGGAGCTTTCTATGATCTCTGCCAGATTTCCGCCGCTCCTCTTCGCGATAGAGAATACCTCCCCGAACTGTATGATCTCCTCGCAGCCGCTTCTCTCTCCCAGGTCCGCCAACAGCTCCTCCAGCGGGATATTAATATTCAAGCCGCTTGTCACCATCTTCAACTCCCTGCAGATCAGGGCGTCCTCGCCGTACATCAATCGCATGTCCTGTCCGCACTCCCGAAAAGCGTTTTCAACGGAGTACCCCGCTCCCAGAAGAGTTGACGCCGCAAGAATACACTCCCGAAACTGCACTGCGAGCTCCTCTCTCTCCTGCTCTCCCTTATTCCGGCGGATTTTGGAATAGAAAACGGCGCCCACAGGCAGAAGGGGCAGTACAGCCCAGAGACTCCGATAGAAAAAGTATGCCAGAAAGGCTGTCACCGCCCCGGATATGACGATAGCCACAGCGCGCTCGCCCCTCTTCCAGCTATATTTACCGTAATCCTGCCGCCTGAAGCTTGCCTTCTCGCCGCAGCTCTCCTTTTTTCTCAAGCTGCCCCGCAATATGTCTTTCACTGTCCTCTCCCTCCTCCCTGAACTCATACAAAGGATTCAGCTCAATCTCCCCATCCTTACAGCCTATTACCTCCGTAATCTCCAAAACCCGTCTCGATTTGTCCCGAAGTCTACCCAGATGCACCAGCAGATTTATGCCGGAGGCTATCTGCTGACGGATAGCCGCCAGGGGCAGCTCCATCCCCATCAACACCATATTTTCCAGTCTTGCAAGCATATCCCTTCCGCTGTTGGCATGACCTGTTGACATGCTTCCGTCATGGCCTGTGTTCATACATTGCAGCATGTCGAAAGCCTCCGCCCCCCGCACCTCTCCCACGACAATACGGTCAGGCCGCATTCTCAGGGAAGTGCGGATCAGCTCTCTGATGTTGATCTCCCTGCATCCCTCCGTGTTGCCGTTTCGGGTCTCCAGCCGCACCAGATTCGGCAGACCCAATAGCTGCAGCTCGGCGCTGTCCTCAATCGTAATGACCCGTTCCTCAGACGGGATAAACTGGGACAGTGCATTCAGAAATGTGGTCTTGCCGCTCCCCGTTCCGCCGCTGATAAAAATATTATATCCCGCCCTCACCAGCGTCTCTAAGAATACGGCTGCTTCCTCCGAGACGGAGCGGTGCCTGACAAGCCAGTCCATTGTGATGGGCTTCTCCGGGAAGCGCCTGATCGTGACGATGGGACCGTTTAACGCTATGGGATTCATGACAATGTTCACCCTTGCCCCGTCCGCGAGCCTTGCGTCCACAATGGGAGACGCTTCATTGACAACCCTGTTGCACCCGGCGACAATCTGCTGTATCACATCCTGCAGCTTCTCCAGGGAATCAAAACCCATATCCAGCTCCTGCAGCCTTCCTCCCTTTTCAATAAAAATATGGTCTGTTCCGTTGATCATGATCTCCGTCACAGAGCTGTCCTCCACAAAGATCTGCAGAATGTCCAGTCTCCTCAGAGAATCAAACAGCTCCTTCCGCAATCTTCGCCGCAGCTCTACCGGACAGAGTACAAGACTGGTCTGTTCCAGCAGCACCTGGTCTATGGTCTCCTCCACCTCAACATCGCTCATGTCCTTCAGGTAGCCCATTCTCTCCTGCACCTTTCCCCGCAGCTCCCTCTTCATTTCTCCGTATTCCATATCTTATATCCCTTTCAGCAATTCATTTACCAGCGCCGCCAGCTCTCCCCGCGTCAACTGCTCCGGCTCCTCCGGCAGCCGTCTGATCTGAGGCAGATTCAAGCGCCTTGTCTTCCCCAGCACATCGTCATATTCGTACAGCGTCAACAACTGTTCATACTGCAGCAGCTTGCTCTTTGCCACACGATCCTCCTTCGTAAGGGTAAAGACCACCTTGCACATACGGAGAAGATCAAACAACCCCTGCATACTCTCGCTCAGATCCAAAATTACATATTCGTACTCCCCCATCTCCTCTATCTTCTGGAGCAGCCCAGCCCACTCCGATGCGGTGATGGTCAGAAGATTCTGCCCGGATTTCATGGGCGGTATGTAGTCCAGATTCCCCAACTGCCTGCAGATCGACTTGATCCTCAGTTGAAATTTCTCCTGATCCGCATTGAGAAAATAGAGCAGATCCGCCATGTCCAACGTCTGCATGTCCGGACGCAGCTCCGGGATCCCCGCGTAATGCTCAAAATTCAGATATAACGTGGCATGATCCCTGGCCAATATCTGACTCATGGTCAAGGCAAAGGAGGTCTGCAGGGTTCGCCTGACCGGAGAATAATTGCCGATAAACACAGTATTGCAGCTTCTCCGCAGCCTGGGAAGATTCGTGTCGGAAACCTCCATATAGATCTGCAGCAGCTCCTTCAGCACCCCCTCCGCCTGCTGATACTTGTCCACATAGCGTACATCCTCCCAGCGCAGCACACCGCTTTCGCTTAAGATGACGGTTCTCAGCGCCGGAATCCCCTCTACCTCCCGGCAGTACGCCGACTCCGAGATGACCAGAAGCTCCGGCCCCGCCTTTTCCTCCTCGACCAGATCCTGTACGCTCGTGTAGGTACGAATCTTCCAGGGCAACTCCCTGTGCTTATTTAAAAATTCCGTCATATGCTGTGCGTACTCCTCCTCCGTGTCGCACAGCGCCATAACTTTTTCTTCGTTCTTCAATAGACACCTCCAAGATAGAGCAACAGACTGAGCAGCATAGGACCGGACAGGCATACTCCCTCCGACTTCTCATTCCCCTTCCCGGAAGGGTAAAGCCGCAGTGTCCCGGTATCTCCGATCTCCTTGAGATACCCTATGAAAACTCTCAGGCGCTCTTTTAAATTTTTGTTACCCAGCATTTTTAAAAGTGAGATAACTGCTGCAATCAGCAAAGACACAAATGAATACAGAAAAATCTTTTTGAATGGAAGATACCCGGCGATCACACCCAACAGCTTGACGTCCCCGGCGCCCAACGTGCCTATCTTGTAGAAGAAATACAGCAAGGCCATAGCCGCCAGCATTCCTCCGAAATAATAAGCTATACCCCATGTCCCGTCCCGTCGAAACCGAAACAGAAGCCCCGCCAGAAGTATAAGCACGATTAGGCTGTTTGGTATTTTTCTTTTCCAATAGTCAAAACCGCCGGCAGTCATCAGCAACACGCACAAAACTGCCAATACACCATCTCCTCTCCAACATCTTGTCAACAACTTGTCTACACATTTGAACCACGAGGCGATATCTACCCCTGAGAATAAAATGAGTAAAACGAATAATGCTCGAACAGCCCGACCTTCAAGCTGTAAGAGCATTATAACCGATGATAATTTCATTTGCAAGATATAAAACAGAAAAAAATCATTTTTGTTAATAATTTACAATAATTGATAAAGACCGATGCCGTAAAGTGCCACAAGCCCAGGAAAACCAAGGACTCCGGATGTCAAAACCGTCACGCCGTTAATCCCTACCCCCAGAGAAATTCCCGCCCCTGCCAGTGCCCCATTGATAAAATAAATTGCGATTACTCCAAAAATACTGCGCATGATTACATTGAGAATCCATTCCTTTTTCATATCGGACCTGCTTTTTTTGTACATCCTATGCCGCAATACCATAAATATACATAAATATTTTTGGTATATTTTTCTAATTCGCCGCCTATACTTATAATAGCAACGGAAAGGAAATATTTGCCATGAAAATGTATTTCAGCCAGAAAACCAACACTGTTCAGACTGTGGAAGAGGATCTGACCCCCATATCCCTTCATGATTCCATAGAAAAAACCCGCCGGGCTCTTGACATCGCCTATGCGGGCTTTAACAACGCAACGGATATTGATTTGATCGACGGATATATCTACGAGATTAATTCTCTTCAAAAAAAGTACAAACACCTCACCGACCTGGCGGCTTTGGAGGAGCCTGCTGCGGAAACAAATTCACGCATACATTCCCCGATTCGCGCCCTGGTCAGCCATGTTTTCAGTTAGGGAATGCCTTCCGTAGGTCAGACCCACATACACTGTCTGCGCGTTGCGCATCACCGCTCCCGCGCTGTTCCGTCCGGCAATCTGCCCGTAAGCATCCCGAAGGGAGGTAATGATCCGTCTTATCTCCTGGAGGGGCCGGGCCTTTCTGCCGGCTTCCGCCGCCGCAAGCTCCCGGATACAATAGCCGTACAGCTTGCGCAGCGCAGGAGCGGGATCATACTTCATGTTCAGCGAATTCATCAGCTCGCCCAAGCATCCCTGAGCCCTGCGGACCGCAGCCCGAAGCTCCTCTTCATCCTTCTGCTCCAGCGCGGACTCCCCGTCCCTCAGATAACAGAGCAACATATCATATAAGACGACCACCATTTCCGTAGGGTTCGCCTGAGATATCCTCAAGGTAAAATCCTGTTTTTCCCTGCTTGTCATACTACCCTACCCCTATTGTAAAAGCTGTAATACCTGTGAAGGTCTCTCATTGGCCTGAGCAAGCATAGACGTGCCCGCCTGGGTCAATATCTGGTATGTGGTATAGTTGGTCATTTCCTCCGCCATATCCACATCCATGATCCTGGAATATGCGGCAGTCATATTTTCGCTCATCACATCCAGACTGTCAACCGTGGACTCCAGCCGATTCTGGTAAGCGCCCAGCATACCGCGTATCTTCGACACAAACCTGATAGCGCCGTCAATCTCTTCGATGCCCTTCAGCGCGCCGTTCACGCCTCTCAAATCGCCGTCCGGATTCTCGATAGCGCCTATCAGCGCGGATACGTCAAGGTTCTCGATTCCCATGTTTCTCAGGGAAATCTTGGGGATCTCCACCGGCAGCACCTGACCCTCGTTGGCTCCGATCTGCAGCCTCATAGCGCCGATGCCCGTAGCGTCTATCTTCAACTGTTCGTCGTCATTCTGGGGCTTATAGGTAAGCTCCTCGCCGTACTCCAGCTCTTCGAACTTTTTATTCACACTCACGCTGTTCTGCTGATCCGTAGTAGCCTTCGTCCACTCCTCCGCACTTCTGTTGATCCCAGACAGATCCAGAACCATTTCAAAGCCGTTGGTGCCCGTGATCGTCAGCAGGTTATCCTTGTTCATCTTGCTCGTATAGCCATCCCCGTTGGGGAAACCGTCCTGACCTGCAGGCCCCGTCACCTCCGCCAGATATGCGCCGGTCCAGGTATCCTCCTCCACGTCGTTCCCGTCTTCGTCCTTCATTACGAGTCCGTTTTCATCCTTCACGGGAGTCTTTACCATTTCCTTCTGGATCTTGATGGAGTCGATAAAATACTCCTTCGTGGGAACATCCTTGGAATAGCTTGCCACCTTCACGTTCACGTCCCCATAGACATAGCCCTTCAGCTCGAACTCGCCGTTCAGGATCTTCTGGCCGTTAAATTCAGTTGTTTCGGAGATTCTTGTGATTTCTTCCTTGAGCTGTGATACTTCATCCTGCACCGTCGCCTTGTCGCTGTCGGACATGGTACCGTTAGCCGCCTTGATAGCAAGCTCGTTCATACGCTGCAGGATGTCGCTGATCTCAGACATTGCGCCGTCCGCAATCTCGATCACAGATATGCCGTCGTTGGCGTTATCATTCGCCTGGGACAACCCCTCTATCTGTGCATTCATTCTCTTTGCCATGGCAAGCCCCGCGGGATTATCCTTGCCATGATTGATCTTCAAACCGGATGACAATCTCTCCAGAGACTGTGCCAGTAAACTGTCATTGTTTGCCAGTGCATTGTTAGAAAGCATAGCAGATACATTGTAGTTGATACGCATACGAAACCCTTTCCTGAGCCGCCTTTTTCAGTGCGGTCTCATACGCGGCTCCACCTATGCGGATACAGTATGTAAAAATACCTTCGCCACACGATAAAGCTCCACGCTCTTTGTTTCGGCATCCGTGCCAACTCCGACTCCTGCGGGGAAGCGAACATCTGTCGTCACGACGTTGATGTCTCCCACTTTCCAGCTCTCACCGGCTTCCTTGATAAATTTATCGGCAAGCTCTTCCGTTTTCATAACCTCTTGGGGATCATTATTTTTCAAAAATCCTGTCAAGGCTCCGTTTTCGAAGCGGAAAGCCGCCTCTATATCCTGTCCTTCCCCTGATTTCATGCGGATTTCTACCGTCCCGGCGCCCTCAGGCTTCCTGTCGATGCTCAAATGCACCCTAGTCAGCCTGTCACCGATATACATAGGAAGGAAATACTCCTGATTCTTCGCCAGCGTACCCGCGATAGTCAACTGCTTATGGGCCAACTGCATCCGACGTACATCCAGGCTGGAGTCTGCCGTCCGGAAGGTTTCTTCCTCCACTGCGGCCTGCGCCCTGGCAATGCTTCCATCATATTCCTGCGCAAATTCTTCCGGCACATCCAGCTTTTCCCAAAGCTCCGTATCCTGCTCCCGGTCGTCATCCGCGAACAGGTTCGTCTCCTCCTCCAGAAGCGCCGCAGCCGCCAGAAGGTTGTCCGCCCCCGCAGGGATCTCGCCCCGCTGCAGCATAGCCGTACACTCTTCCCCTGCCGTCGTCACAGCCGAACGGTACTGCTCCAGTTGCTGCCTATTGTACTCCCGATCCGCCGCCTCATTAGCCGACACCTCTGTCACAACATCCTCCGCCGCGCCTGCAAAGGCCCTTGCGATCTGGTCCGAAATACTTTCACCCTTCCGCACACGCTCCACGACGGCCCCCAGCTCGTCGCCCACCTTAGCGTCCACAGACTTCACCTTGCCGCTGCGGACCGCGCTGAGCAGATTGGCAAAATGCACCTCCGCCTGAGCGTTCACCAGGGCTCCCACCGCCGCGCCGTCCGTCTTTTCGATCTGCCGCACCAGACGGTAAATGCCGATATAGCTGTCCCGCTCCTCGGGGGTAATCGCCTGATTTCTCTCCAACCGGTAGAGGAAACGGCTGTAGCTCTCGGACTCCGCCCGGTAATCCTCCGGCAGCGCCTCAAAATACTGCTCCAGCTCCTCAAAGCTCTTCTCCAACGGGTTCACACCGTCTCGGATCATCTTCAGGGTAGCAGCCGGTGTCAGCTTCTCTATCACATTCCGCACCACCCTGTCCGCCTCCTGAACCTGATTCAGGTTCTCAAGGTTCATCTCCATGCGGTTGTATCCCAGGATCCGCGCCGCCCGACGATTCTCCTCCGTCGGCTCCAGCCCCAGATCACGCAGGATATCATCCACATTGGCAAAAGCCTTTCTGATGCTATCCCCCAGATCCCTTCTGGGCTCCGTCATCAACGCTTCGTAGCTCTCTCCCGCTTTCCTATAAGTATCCTGCAGCGCTTTTCCCTGGCTGTGGAACTCTTCCAGAGATTCTGTGCTCTGGCCCTCCGCGAAGATACCCAGGACATCCGCAGGCAGGCCGGGCAGCTCTCTGATCACCGCGTCCGCCCTCTGGAAGGTGCGATACTTCTCTACGCTGTCCGCTTCCCCGGGGAAGTACTGCTCCGCCAACTGCGCCTCCGCCTGCTTCAGCGCCTCCACCAGCCTCTCCATGGGCTCCGTATCAATGGAAAAACCGCTCTTCAGCAGCTTCACGTTCACCTCCGCCGTCATCCGCAGGCGGATCTCCTCCAACTGTCTCCTGGCTGTGATATCCCCTGCGCAGGCTTCCCATGCTGCATCACTCTGATAATAATCCGCAAGCCGGACTGCCTTCTCATATAAATTCTCCTTCTCCCCGGAGAGGGAACCGTGAACAGGCGCCTTGCCCTCCACAACTGCGCCCGCAGCCGCCTCCGCGAAATCCTCCGGCGACACAGGCATCTTCAGATCCTGCAGCTCTTCCAGCCGCTCCAGATTCTCCCCTGTCAGGGGCAGGCCGTTCTCCAACAGCCAGGCCGCAGCCCTGCGGCTCTCC
>N._stephensi_709_foregut__coassemble_314_pt1 | contig 18937 bp, 17 predicted proteins | sample N__stephensi_709_foregut__metabat2_high_PE_003 | metagenome-assembled genome bin N | reverse complement strand
CATAGCCCACCGTCATACCCTCGTCTGCGGAGCAGACAATCTCAAAAAGGGAGTTGGAAAAGCGGGCCTTCCGCTTAAGCCCCCTGCCCGGGGAGAAATACCAACTGTGATACCTTCCCCCATCCGCTCCCTCGGGGAGCTGGTACAGGCCGAAGTAATAGCCCTCTATCTTAAGCTCCGGCCGCCTGCTCTGCACCAAAGCCTGTATAGATTCCTGCATGGTCCCTACCCAGCCGCTGTCTACGATGGCATAGGGAATTTCCGACAGGAGACCCTCCTGCTCCAGATAACCCATGGCATTTTTGTATTCTTCTGACGAATACTTTTTCACTGATTCCGAAATGTTTGTCCGGCTGCGGAGCAGCTCCTTCAATTTCCGTATCTGCCGGTAGTCCAATATGTCCCGGCTCTTTTCCTGCCAGCCGATAGCACGGATGATTTCTTCTATTTCCTCCGGGGAAAGCGCCCCCCGCCGGAGAATCTTTTCTAACGTTACGTCGATCCCGCCGGTACAGATCCCGTCAATACATTTCTCCGGATCAAGATAATATTGGGGAAGCCTTACGGAGCGGCGGGATACGTGGAGATAGCGGCACTCTATCTGCATATGCTTCAATCCCGCCAGGCGCAGGGCGATCAGGTACATCTGATATCCGTCCCGGCTGAGAAAGTAGAGCCTGCGCTTACCGGATTCCGCCGCTCTGTCCAGCACCCGGCTTACAAACTCCGTCAGCACCGGCAGCATCGCATACAGATATAACGCAGTATCCGGTTCCCCGTCCGTCTGTGTACGCTCTATCGCTTCCGAGACAGGGCCTCCGCCCTTTTTCAAAATGCGCCTGTACCGCTGTAATCTGTCCCTTTTCTTATCTTCCTCTGAGAAGCATCCCTTCAACAGGTATCTCCGCCTGCCTTCTTTCATATCGCGCCTTTGTTTCCATTCTCTTTAGTCGGGCTACGGCGCCCGGGGGAAGCAGTCCCCCCGCCACAGGCCGGATGACATACAGCCACCCTGCGGGAAACAGCAGCTTCATCGCCTTAAAATTCCGGTAACGAAGCTTTGCCTCGTTTACCCGATATTTCATTTTTCTCTTCTGAAAGGACTCTTTATCTTCACGGTAACTGAACAGGATGTGCTGAAGGTTATAGCCCTTGTACCCGTGCCTGCAGAGTCTCATGAAAATTTCATAGTCCTCGCACCGCAGGGTCTCCTCCCCCGACCTGTAGCCTTCGGCCTCTTCCAGAATACTCCTGCGATACATCACCGTGGGATGAATATAGGGCGAATATTTCAGGTAATCCTTATACTCCGGGGTCTCCGGCATTTCCCGATAACCCCACACGCCGTTTTCGTCAAACAGTCTGGCGTTACAGCCGCACCAGGCATATTCCGGATGAAGCTCCATAAAGCTGTACTGCGCCTGGAGCCTTCCCGCATCCGATATGTCGTCCGCGTCCATTCTGGCAATGTATTTTCCCCTGGCATGGTCGATACAGGCATTCAGGGAAAAGGCCAGCCCGTGGTTCTCCTCTTTCCCGATCAGCACGATCCGGGAATCCAGCTCCTTCAATTCCCGTATGTAAACTGCGGCCTCCGGGCAGGAGCCGTCGTCGTAAATGATAAATTCCAGATCCTCAAAGGTCTGATTCAGGACGGAGAACACCGCCTGCCTCAGAGTCTCCCGGTTCCAATGGTTATACACTCCCATGATGACGGAGATTTGAGGTTCCTTTTCGCTCATGCCTTCCCATTCTCCTTCCCGCACAAAAATCGGTCCACACTTTCGTAAATGTCTTCCATGACTCTTCCCACCGCTTTTCTGGTGAAAGCCTCCGAGGTTTCCCTGCAATGGGAAGACAGCGTCCTTCGATATTCCGCGTCCCCGTACATCTTGCAGATCGCCTCCCGGAAATCAGCCACACTGTTGGCTCTGCAGATAATGCTGTTATAGTCGTTCACAGCGTACTCCCTGGTTCCCCTGTTGTCTGCGGCAATGAGCGGAACCCCGCAGCACAAGGCTTCCACCGCCGCAATTCCAAGTCCTTCCCGGATGGAGGGAAAGGCAAAGCAGTCCGCCGTCTGCAGGATTTCCTCCATGTCCCTCCGGTATCCGAGAAGCTGCACCCGATGCTCCAGCCGGTGCTCGGAGATCAGCCGCTGGAGATTTCCGGCATTTTCCCCTTTTCCGCAGATGCTGTAGCAGATTTCTCTGTCCTTCAGCCCTGCCAGGGCTTCAATGATGATCCTCTGATTTTTATTTGTATTCAGCTCCGCCGCCGTCACAATATGAAAGGAGTTCTCCGGAATGCCCAGCTCCTCCCGCTTTTGCTTTCTTTTAAGGGGCTCCGGCCGAAACCGTTCGGAGTCCACTCCGACCCCGTGGATCCACTCGGCTTTTCCGTTTTTACGCAAACGGAATCTGCGGGCCCTGGCGTAGTCCTCCTGGTTGATCGTAATGATCCGGTCCGTCCATCGGGCCAGCAGCTTCTCCGCCGTGTAATACAACAGCCAGTTGCGAAGGGGCGCGCCCTTGTAAAAATGAAAGCCATGGGCGGTATAAATGACATACGCCTCTTCTCCGCTGAGGGCGGCCGCCAGTCTGCCCAGGACTCCTCCCATGGGATTATGACAGTGTATGATACTGAACTTTTCCTGTCGAATCAGGCGTCTGATCTGACAAAACGCCTTTGTATTCTGTATCAGCCGCCGGGGAGATTTCTGAATATCTATCTGATGCAGTACGATTCCCTTTCGGTGCAGAACATGGAGGTCCACTTCGTAAATGGGATTGTTCAGATTCGTAGCATAATGTACCTCATACCCCATCTTCTGAAGAATGTCCACATCATTCATTTCAAATTGCTGTAAAAAGCCGCTAATCGTCGTTATAAATAAGACTTTTCTCATGCCCAGGCTGAACAGTTACCTTTCTGCTTTGTTTGTTACTATTCACAGCTTCGCTGCTCATAGCAACGTTATGCACACAAAATAAGCAAAGAACGCTTATTTTGGCGCTTGCTGTCTCGGATTTTAACGCAAAAAGCGCGTCAAAATCTCTCGCGGGATATCGACTGTGAATAGTAACCTTGTTTGCAAAAGAAAAATGCCACATGTCTTTTGGAAAATTTGTTCTGCTGTCGTCTCCGGCTGTTACGCCGGAGACGTTTCAAGCCTGTTCAGCTTCTCTTTGCTTTCCTTCCGCATATGACAGCTCCGAAGCCGGAAAGAGCCGTCATTGCCGCCATCAGTGTCATAATGTCTCCTGTCTTGGGAGATTTCGCGCCTGTTTTTCCTGTGTTGATGACGATAGCGACAGGAGAATAGGAAGTCATGGTGAATGTCACCTTGTTGTCTTCCACGGCGGAAGGAGTGATGGTCTCATAAGTACCATTGCTCTTCAGGTGAAGGATGGTGACACTCTGTCCCTTCCATACGTTGGGGCAGCCCAGCGTAAAGGTTGCCGCGCCTGTGCCTGCGGGCACATTCAGGTCTACAATGCTTGCAATAAAGGTGTTATTGCCCGCGATGGTCTTAGCCTGTGCGATCATTGCCTTTGCGGTTCCCGTGGGAACAGCCGAAATGCTGGCTCCCGCCACACCGGAGACCGTGGTGGTCTCTGCAAAGTACTGAATGGTACTTGTAGTGAGTACCTGCCCGTTGGAATTCTCCCCTGCGCCCATCAGTTCCTCGGCCACCCCGCCTGCCGTAGCGCTGGATGTAGACGAAGATGCCGCACTTACGCTCATGCCCATACCGAGAACTAACGTCATGGCACAGGCAAATGCCAGAATTTTCTTTTTCAAATCTAAGTTCCTCCTTTCCTCATAGTACATGTGGCATATATTAACCGGGTTTTCAAGTCCGGGTAATACCGAATAATGCTGTAACCCTTTCATTCCGAGGAGACTACCGGCTTTCCCGTCTCCGGGTCTATCTCCCTGTAAAATACCTCCAGGATCAGCTCCTGCAGCGCCTCCTCGTCCGGGTAAAATTCCTCGAATTTCTGCCCCTTTACCGTAATTCCTTCCATGGTATAGATGGCGCTTTCGTCAAATTGATAGCCTGCTACCTGCGTAGCCAGCCAGGATATCTTGTCTATGCCGATATCTGTGACAGTGTAGGGCTTAAAGGCTTTATAAAGGCTAACCGGCAGGGTAACATCTTTCTTGATCTCCGCCAGCGCCGTCGCGGCAAAGACGGAAAGATACTGCTTCTGCCTTGTCAGCCTGCTTCTTGCGCTCTCAAATACGGTGGTATTTCGATAATGTACATATTCATAGGCGTCCTTTCCCGTCAGGGTGACGTCCGCTCCCTGATACCAGTCGGGATTGATCTCCGTCATATCCTCCAGTACCGTCAGCCGGACACTGCCCACGGCGTCGTTCAGCGCCGCCATGCCGCCCATGTTAAAAGAGATGTAGCCATGGATAGGCAGATTGTAAAACAGCTTTGATACAGCGTCTCTGGTAAGCTCGCAGCTTTGGTTCAAGCCGTCTCCGAAGCCGTGCTGCACGGAAATCTCCGCCGTTGCCGTCAGGTCTTCCCCGTTTTCCCCCAGCCCGACCATGACAATGTCTACCATAGTATCCCGGTTGACCCCTATGAGGGAAACCCGTTTTGTGTCCGGGTTCATCACAACGAGAAAAATAGCGTCCGACTGCCCCCCGCTGACCAGATCCTTACTTTCTTCCACCGGGCCGTCGATATCGATTCCAAGCACCAGGAAGGTCAATATATCATCTATGTATTCATAAACCTTGTCTCCCCGGCGTACCCAGCCTTCCTTTAAGGCTGGTTCTTCTCCGGTCGCTGCACCGGAGGCGACCGGGGCGGCTGCTGTATTCATGGCCTCTCCTGCCCCGCCTCCTTCACCGGACGCGGACTGCTCGTTTCCCGCCATGCCGGGAAGCTGAGGCGCCGTATAGGTTGCGCTGTCGTACAGATGACGATAGCCTATAAACAGAAAAAGCCTTACGCCTGCTGCCATCAGACAGCCTGTTGCCGTCAGCACGGCGAGCCAGGCAAGGGCAACGTTTCGAATGCGCCTTCTCTTTCTGGCTTTTCTGCCCTTTTTCTCCTTGTCTATTACAGAATTTCCGATTTCCTTCATCTCGGACTTTTCCCGGGTCTCTAGGGATTTCATGGCTGCTCTCCCTCTGCGATCAGCGTACCCTGCACCAAATAGCGCTGATTGTCGATACCCCTGACACAGGTAGAAAGGGTGATCATGTTATCTGTCGCATCCGGCGCTGCCTCCTCCCGAAAATGTCCTGCCTTTTCCGCGCTTTCCCTGGTAACATCAAGATACTGCCCGTATCCTTCCTCTGTCATAAAATCGTAAGTCAGCAGAATGTGGGCGTCGCTGAAGGCATAGGCGGCAAATATTTCATAGACTAATATCCTGCCATCCGCCGAATAAATGTGGATATAACGATTTTCCTCAAAGAAATCCGCATCCTCAAAGTCATGAAGCCCCGCGAACATGGTGCCCGCCCGCAGATTATGTCCGTAAAGAATTGTATTCCTGTCGGACCAGTCCTTGCTGTTCATGCGCTGGGTGTAAATACAGCCCGCATTTCCCTTGGAGCCATCCAGAAGATGCTCCAGATAATAGTCCATCTCCTCCGGATGCTGCAGAACCGGATAATCGATAGCTGTTCCCGGCACCGTGACCCAGGCGTAGACGTCTTCATTTTCCTCCTGCAGCGCTGCCCAGTCGATGCTCCTGTCCGTGATGCCGTATGGCGACAGATCCGCCGGCTGGTTTACACCTTCCGATGCCTCTGTGCCGTCATCTGCATCGGAATCAGCCGCTTCGGTGCCTTCCATATCATTTCCGTTGTTCGCCCCCGGATCCCCTTCTGCACCGGCAGTTTGAGCGCCCTCCGCACCGTCCCCGTTATCTGCTCCGGGGCTCCCGCCCATGTGGTCGGGATCTGTTTCCTCTCCCGAATTTATTCCTTCCGAAACATAGGCGTCCCGAGCCGCCTGCATCTCCGCCTCCGCTTTTCTCTGCCCGATAAACCAGGCTGTCAGACAAGCCAGGCAGCAAGCAAAGAGGATACCGAAGCACAGGCACATTATTTGAAAGGTTCTTTTTTTCTTATGATTCCCGCCTTCCACAATCCGTCACTTTCCTTCCCTATTTACCTTAATAATATATTACCAAAACGGTAATTAGTCAATACAATTATTCCGTTTCGGTGATATATAAATGTACAAAATGGAAATACAATAGAATTATCAGGAGGATCACCATGAATTTAAAAATGCTTCGCACACAGAGGGGGATTTCCCAGAAGGAAGTGGCGGACAGCGTGGGATGTTCCCCCACAGTCTATTCCCGCTATGAGACCGGAGAGCGGCAGCCTTCTATCGAGATGCTTATATCATTGTCAAAATTTTTCGGCGTTTCCGTGGACTGTATCATCGGAAACCCGGAGACTGCAATGCCCAGCTTTACCGACACCGAAATGGAATTGCTGCTGGCGGCGCGGGAAGCAGATGAAAGAGCCGCCGCAGACGCCCTCCGCCTTTTGAGGAGCCATCCTTCGCATAAGCGAAATTCCCATAAAAAGACGCAGTAAAGGATGCGCTTGCCCATGGAATAGAGAAAGCTTCTGACACGAATGTCACCATTCGCATCAGAAGCTTTTATCAAAATAAATAGAAAACAGTCGCATAACAGCATCTTTCGGAAACGCCATACAGAAAGATTTTCTCACGTATCACTTCACCAAGAGGCTTTGAACCATATTTTCGCTGTATAAAATTTCATAAACATAAATGTAATAATAGCTGTCATCTGTCTCAAACGGCGTTTCATTCAGCAGAGTAAGTCCTTGGTCTTCTGCGTTCTGGATCCAAGCGGCAGAAAGCAGATACCGTCCGCCCATTTCATATAAAGCGTCAGTATTGATTTGATAATTCTGAAAATAAAAGCCATGCTTTTCAATGGTATAATATCCCGGGCACTCCGCGCTGAAGAGGTAGCAGCGGTTTCCCCAGTCATCATAATACTGTGTCAGGTAGGCGCTTTTTTCCAGCTCAGGAGCAATTATCTCACGAAACTTTTTCTTATGCTCCAGAGAGTAATTGTTGGAATACCCGTCCAGGCAGTAGAAGCCATGGTACAAGGCGGCAGCCGGGTCTATCCCTAAGCTTACCACCCGGTATTCCTCTACACTTTTTCCCGTATAGGTATCCAGAAACGCCCGTACCTGCTCCATGACTCCGATTGCGTAATAATCCCGGTAGCTGAGTATTCCATAGTCGGGATTTCTAAGCTTCTGCACATTCATTTTAAATTCACCGGAATACAGAGACCAAAGCGCCGTCGCCCCGAAGAGAACTGTCATGGGAAGCAGGCAGAACAGATAGCGAAAGCTGTCTCGATAGAGCCTGTAGATAAGGGCCAGACCGCAGGCGGCCGCCAGATACCAAAGACAGGGAGCCATCCACAGCAGCCGGTCCAGATGAAACGTTCCGAGGAAAGAAAGGCGGGAGCGCAGAGCGATACCCGGAGCGGAATCCCAGAGGGCAGACAGAAGCGCAAAGCATACATTCCACCCCACGCAAAAAGCGATCACAGTAAGCAAGGGCTTTCCTGACATATCCTTTTTGGAAGAAAGCATCCGGATACAGCCTGTAATGACTGCCCCAAGAATACACACCAAAAGCAGCGCGTGATAGCCGTTTCCGTGCTGGGTCCCGGACAGGAGACTGTCTAAAAACACCTCGGAAAATGGCCGGGCTGAAAGAGCATATTCTGACTTGTGGGTCACGAAGTCCTTTCCTGTTCCAAAGAGCTGGCTGAAAAGACTGATATTTTCCACAAGATATACAGCCAGAAGCAGAAGCCAGAAAAACGTCAGGCGAAAAATGGCCCTTTTATCTGTTTTTCCTTTTCGATACTCGGAAACCAATGTATGGAGAATCCACACCAGCTCAAATCCCAGAACACCGAAGCCTACCAGCACCAGGGAGGAAGATAATGCATAGAGGATTGTATAGAGATAGGCGGCGGTCAGATGTTTGCCTTTTTTGATCTGGAGGGCGCACCAGAACAGCATTGGAATACCGAATTCCCCAAGACCATATACGGCCAGGAAGGGAATACAACTGTAAAGAAAGGCTGACAGCGCGGCAATCCATTTTTCATCGGTCATCTCTTTGACGAGAAGGTACATCCCCGCATAACCGCATAGCTTTCCGAACAGGGTCATAAGGCCAAGGGCGCCACAGTAATTCCCCGATAAAAACAGAAGTACGGCAAGCGGCGCCGGAAGAATCAATGCGGTTTTGGAAGCACCGTTCATAAATTCGGGGATTACGCTGCCGTGGAATAAGTGTTTTGCCTGTAGGATATAGGCGATCACTTCTCCGTCCAACTGGTCCAGATAAGTATAGATCGCGTCTTTTCCCAACAGAAAATAAGGCAGCACTGTCAGCAGAACTGCCAGGATACCCAATGCAGGGCAGAGATTTTTGAGCTTCGTGATTTTGTTTTTCAAGGACATTTTTGCGCTCCTTTAGCTTTTATACAAAACAGCAGCATAAAGGGATATGCGGCCATCACAGGATAAATATAGCGAAGCTGCACTGTGGGACCCAGAAATAGGGTCAGGTAATATCCCAGCACAAGAACAAGGGGCAGGCACAGCCTTTTTTGGCGGATGATAAATAAAAATCCTATGAGCAGCAGATACAGCCACAGCCATATTCCCGGCATGAACAAATATTTTAAAACAGGAATCTTCAGGTAACTGTTTTCGTCAGCCCAGCGTTCTAACAGTGTATGCAGGGCCTCTGATTTTGAAGCCTTGTAGATCCCGGCGCTGTTTAAGGTACTTTCTTCCCAGCGGGTCTGCACATAGCCGAGGCCGCTGCGCAACTCAGACACATTGATATATGCGTGACTGGTATCGCCGGGGTAGAGATAGCCTGCATTTGTCTCCAAGGCGGCATTTAGAAAATCACCGGGATATTTTATCAGCAGCTCCAGGTAAGTGAGGACGAATTCTTTCATACGATACCTGGCTACATATGTGTTTGTATGACGTTTTACCGGGTCGGAGATATGAGGATCGTAATCCCGGTATGCCTCGTCGAGAATAAAATCATTGATCAGCGCCTTTTCCGAGTCTGTCAGGGTATTGTCATCCTCGGGAAGAAGACTGCCCCCCCCATGATAGACCATGACTCTGGCGAACTGCTGGATGGGCATACTGAGCAGTTCTCTTCGATCCCCCTGCTCGGCGCCGGTGATGCGAAACAACAGATTTAAAATCAATATACCCGATACAAGACCGGCGAGAGTCAGCAAAAGCAGTTTTCCAAAACGTTTGTGTTCTTTGCCAAACAGCGCCGCCAGCGCTAGAAAGACCAGCAAAACCATGCAGGCGTATTGCCCGTTGGTCCGAAATAGTATCATGCCTGTCGTACTAAAAAAGAAAAGGCGGGAAAATATTTTATTATGTTCTGTCCACAGTACCAATTCAGACAGACTGAGTATCTGTAACAGGAAGAATCCGGTAAAAACGATGTCCTTTGTCACGCTAACGCTCATATACCAGTGAAAAGGATAAAACATACAGACGGCCTGCATCAGCACCTGACCCGTTATGCCGAGTCCATGCTTTCTCAGAAAGGTAATCCCCCAGGCAAAAACCGCCCCTAGAAACAACATCTGCAAAAAGACAAACAGACCAATGCCTGCAGTAGCGTTTCCGGTCATTATTTTCCCCAGCTTCATGGCGCCCCCTATCAACAGGGTATGAGCAATGGGATGATGGTCAATATAGCTGCCGCTTTCAACCTGTCCTACCTGAATGTAGGAATCATAGGCGCATATGCCGGGATAAAAGGCCAGGTAACAGGGAATCCAGGCGAACATGATCAAAATAAGGCTGCAGAAAAAAAATTGCACAGATGTCATTTTTTCCAAAAAAAGACGCAGCATGTTCCCGGAATTTGCAGCAGTTTCCTTTGCAGACCGTTCCGCCCGGGAATTTCCGGCATATACAAAACGAGATAAGATCCTGCAAAGACCGATACCGCTCAATATGCCTCCCACAAGGCTGATCGATATTATTTTGATGGTATAGGGAATCGTCCAGACAATATTGCCGTTTCTTGCCAGATCCATCTCTGTCAGAAAACAGAACAGAAACAAAATACTAATGACGGAAAACAACATGTATGCCGTTTTTGAAGTAGGAATTTTGTTTTTCATAGGGCTATTATACCATGACTGTCAAAATCAGTCCATCGCTTTTTAGGCTAGAGACAATTTCCCTTTTTGAGGTGGTAATTTTCGGCTTTCCGCTTTTCAAGAGCCATATCTTGGTATATAATAGTGACATCATTTAAGAGAATATGAGGGATTTCCCATGAAAGCTTTTTCGGATAAGCTATACAACTTTTCCTGTAGATTTATACAATATTGCAGCGTTTCTTTATCCCTCCTCCTGTTTATCGGAGCCTTTTTGTGCACTTGCTACAGCGAGGACATGGAAACACAGTTGGTACTTACAAAATGGGACAACCCCATTTTCAGTGTTTTGGGCATCGTTTTTTTTCTACTGATTTTCAGCGGGATGATTCATTTACTATTCAAATATACCGGTTCTCCCGTTATGACCCTACGCGCCTTGGCGCTGTTCTGGTGCATTGTTCTGGGCGGAATCCTGATCGTATTCAGCAAAACTGTTCCTTCGGCGGACGCTATGTCTGTTTACTCCATTGCCGAATCTTTGGCAGCCGGAAATACCTCCGTTATCCATCCTACGGGTTCCTACCTTTCCTATTACCCACAACAGGTAGGTCTGACCGCATTTTTTGAAATGATCATCTACATCTGGAAACTGCTGCCTTTCAGCGTACCCGCATACCATTTCATCAAATGTATTTATGTGGGGCTGCTGTGCGTCATTATCTGCTTTCAGGAACAAATTGTGCATTTATTATGGAAAAATGAGCGGACTGACTGCATCTATCTTCTTCTGATAAGCGCCAATCTTCCCTTTATCATGTACAGTTCCTTTGTGTACGGCGAGATTCCTTCCTTCGCCGCTGCTTCCGTCGGGTTTTACTGTCTTTTAAAGCTGCTCGACAACCGTTCCAAAAAGAAACAGCTTCTTTACATTGCAGCTACCACGGCAGGGCTTACTATCAGCATCATGCTCCGTAAGAACAATCTGATTCTGCTGATTGCCGCCCTGATCGTTATTTTTCTGGAATGGTTCAGAAGCAGACAGCATAAGCTCCTGGTCCTGGGACTGCTGTGTGCGGTCTGCGGTCTTAGTATTTTGCCGCTGGTTCAAAAGGGCTATGAGCTTCGGTCCGGGAATGAATTAAGCTCCGGCGTCACCGCTACCTCCTATCTGGCTATGGGTATGCAGGAAAGCAGCCGGGCAAACGGCTGGTACAACGGCTTTAATGCTAACACCTATCAGGATGCAGACCTGGACTCCGAGCTTGCCAATGAGGTCAGCAGACAGGCAATCTTCAACCGACTTCAGACTTTCAGAGAACATCCCGGCTACGCTGTAGATTTTTATCTGGGCAAGCATCTGTCCCAGTGGGCTGATGGCACCTATGCCAGCCGCCAGGCCACGCTTGCCACTTTCGGAGGCAGACGCAGCCTTTTTATTTCACTTTATCAGGGCAGCCTAAGCAAATATTATATCAGTTACTGCAATATCTATCAGAATGTGCTGTATCTGGGCGCTTTCGTTTGTTTCTGCACATCCGTCAAAAAAAGCAAACAAGGGAAAACTCTCTCCCTGGCTCCATATTTGGGGTTCATCGCTGTTCTGGGTGGCTTCTTTTTTCACATTTTATGGGAAGCAAATTCCCGCTATATTTTCCCTTACAGCCTGCTGCTGCTTCCCTATACGGCTCAAGGAGTCTACGCCTGCATACATCGTCTGTCCGCCTTTATCTCCCGTGTTATCAACAATAAGCATATCCACTTGTTCCGGTGTCAAATTAATAACTGCTTTAATAATGCAATTCATTAAAATACATTTTTTACAGTTTTACATTTTAATCCCTTGTTTTCTTTCATTACTCGTGTTAAAATACATCCACTATACATTTTCACAAATGCGGAGGGTATCATGGCTTTTTTTGATAAAAAACATAAAAACGAGATCCAAAAAATCGAACGCCTATGGACAAATTTATCAGAACTTAATAGCATGGCACAATCATATGGAATACCAGATATTTTTCAAGATAACGGTGCAAAGGTCTTGCAACAACTCGTCTATCTAAATATGTCTATTTTACCCGGAAGAGAAGGAAATGACTGTATATCAGCCAGTGGGACAGAATGGGAGATGAAATCTATTAATCTGGAAACATCTGCCTCTGGTTTTAGCACTAATCATCACACAAACCATGATATTATAGCGAAATATCGCCAAGTACCCTGGACGTTTGCAATTTATTATGGTATACAACTTTCTGAAATATATGTGATGACACCAGATATGTTAGAGCCAATGTACCGCCACTGGGAAGAAAAGCTCCAAACAATGACGCATCTTAATAACCCTAAAATACCTGTAAAATATGTCCGTGAACACGGCATCAAGGTTTTTCCAATTAATCCCATACGTCCCATTGATCCGGATTCCATATAAAAGGATTTCCCATCTGCGTTTACATTGTTGATGACGCAGGTGGGAATTTCTATAATTCTACCATTTTCCCTTCTAATATAGCATTATAATAAGCCTCCGCTTCTTCCTCATCTTTAGTAAACCGAAAGACAGACGAAGCAACATATTCTTGAGAAAGCTCGAAAGTCATCCATCTTCTCTTTAAACCCTCTGCAGTCATTCCCGTAGTATTGCTTCCTCCAAATATATCAACTACCATATCGCCTTCAGCAGTCAAAAATTTTATAAAAAATTCTGGCAAAGCCATCGGAAATCTAGCTGGATGTCCCTTAACTCCAATTTTTTTACAGTACCGTAAATATTGGCTATTACTCTCTGAATTTGAAAATTGCAGCATGTTAGATGGAATGGCACCACCATTATTTTTTTGCCATGAAGATATAGTTAAAACATGCCCTGATGGTCTTTCAACGCTATCTCCCTTAATGTAATTTTCAGGATGCTCTATTAAATTTTGCATTCTGCTGGAATACGGTGTTAAAACATTCCTCACATCGGCCTTACATAATTTAGAATTTTTACATAGCCACCAAACTGTATTTACTGATGTCTTGGCTCTAAGTTTTCGTTTGTTTACCCATTCAATAGGCGCAGGTAATGCCGAAGGATTGTGCCAATAAAAAGGCTGGGCTAATTTAAATCCAATATCATCAACTATTTTGATAAGCGTTCTAAATTGATACAAGCTATATGATGGTTCACCTTTTTCGTAGGCACCCCCGATGTCAATGACAAAGCTTCCGTCATCTCGGAGTTTCTGATAAACTAATGCTGCAAACTGGCACAGCCAATCGACATAGTTATCTTGATCTTCATTCCCATATGTTTTTTCCCTTTGAAGCGCAAACGGGGGACTGGTAACAACCAAATTAATACTTCTATCCTCCAATTTTGAAAGTTCAATCAAAGAATCTCCACATATACAGCGACCAAATTCAGTGTTATAACCACTCATCATCAAGTTCCTTCTTTCTGATTACGTTTTTTAACACGATAGTATTTTCATCTGCATCATAAAATACATCAACCAAAGTTGCTTGTACTATACCTTTCCAACTCAATTACATCATGACCAGCATCATTGAGTAACTTGATAACCTGCTTTGAAGAGACCGCTCCCATGCTGATTTTTTCCAAAAAACTCCAATCTGCCTTAAAATACATATAAATGACCTCACATCTTTGTATTTAGTATACTTATTAGTTTCTACACTTTTTTCTTCTATTATATTTGAAAACCACCTTTTTTACAATAAGCAATAAAATTATAGTTCTCGTCACATAAACTTGGTATTACATTTATTTTCTACACAAATAACGGTTTTATATGTATGAGATTGCTTGATCTCTATCCTTATTTGTAAATATCTTTTTTGAACATGCGTTCTGGTTCATCCCGTCTTGCATATTGCTCTATCTGTTTACCGCCGACAACCAGGGAGAAGATACGGTCAATGACACCCCGATACATACTCGTACCGAGGTGTCTGCTTCATCTGCTTACCAGTTCTTCTTTTCTTTGCTGCTGTCGTGCTTTGTCTTTCTCTCCTCCACCATCTTCACGAACCACTCCACCATGTTGGGGTCATAGTGGGAGAAGAAAGCGCTGGTCTTAGTATCAGTGCCGCGATCACCGCCATATCTTCCTCGGTCAGCATAAAATCGAACACATCTATATTCTGGAGCATTCTCTCCTTATGAGTGGACTTGGGCAGTACGATTACCCCTCTCTGGATGTTCCAGCGCAGCATCACCTGGGCCGTGGTCTTTCCGTACTTTTCGCCAATACCCTTTAACACTTCATTTTCAAACAATCCCCCTCTGCCTTCTCCGAAAGGCGCCCATGCCTCATGCGCCACTTTATATTTTTTCATCCATGTGTTATCCTCCACACGTTGATTCAGGACATGGGTCTCAATCTGGTTGACCATGGGCGGTATCTTCGTAAAGGATGCGAGGTCTACCAGCCTGTCAGGATAAAAATTGGAAACGCCGATGGCTTTCAGCATCCCTTCCTCATACAGATCCTCCAACGCCCTATATGCGCCATAATAATCATTGAACGGCTGGTGGAGCAGCATCAGATCCAGATAATCCGTCTGCAGTTTACGCAGGGACTCCTCCACAGATTTTCTGGTTTCCTCGTAGCCATAATGCTCCACCCATACCTTGGAAGTCAGGAAGATTTCTTTTCTCGGAATACCGCTTTCCCGAATGGCATTTCCTACCTCTTCCTCGTTATGGTACATATATGCCGTATCAATCAGCCGGACACCGCTTTCAAGGGCAGATGACACGGACTCCACGCAAGTCTCTCCCGTCAGGCTGTAAGTCCCTATCCCATAGACTGGCATCTCATAACCGCTGTTCAGCAGCACAGTCTTTGCTTCTAAATTAAAAACGCCCACTTCTGCCATATCGCTTTCACCCTCTTGCAATGTTACACTTTCTCCGTCTGCAATATCCGTCTCTGGTTCCCCGCCCATACTGGTACTTCCTTCCACTTCCGTCGCTGCACTGCTTTCTGTCTGCCCGGTCGATTTAGCGCTTTCCGCAGGAACATCTTCCCCGATATTCCCACAGGCAGTTATCAAAGCCAGCAAAGAAACGGCAAGGAAACAGCATACCGTTTTTCTCATTTCAATCCCCCATCATCTTTTATTTCAGATATTCCCCGAAAAACTGCTCCAGCTTGTCAAACGGGATGGCATCCTTCCCGCCGCCGTCATACAGATCCGTATGGACAGCATCCGGGATGATGAGCAGCTCCTTGTTATCCGTATACGGATTATCCTTTACCATGTCGGCATAGGCGTCGCGGCTGAAATAACAGGAATGCGCTTTTTCACCATGAATCACCAGAACCGCGCTGCGGATCTCATTGCTGTATTTCAAGATCGGCTGGTTCATAAAAGACATACACCCTGTCACATTCCAGCCCCCGTTGGAATTCAGGGAACGCTTATGGTAGCCGCGATCCGTCTTGTAATAATTATGGTAATCCGCCACAAAAAACGGCGCATCCTCCGGAAGCGGATCGACAACGCCGCCACCCAACGCATAAGTCCCGTTTTTATAGTCCACAAGCCGCTGTGCATTCATGGCTTTCTTTTTCTCATACCTCGCATCCGCAGAAGCCTCAGCATCAAAATAGCCATTCGCATTGACACGGGTCATGTCATACATGGTGGAAGCTACCGTCGCCTTGATCCGGGTATCCAGTGCAGCCACGTTCAATGCCATGCCGCCCCATCCGCAGATACCGATGATGCCGATCCTCTCCTGATCAACATTGTCCTGTACAGAAAGCAAATCCACCGCCGCCTGAAAGTCCTCCGTGTTGATATCCGGGGATGCCATATACCGGGGCTCTCCGCCGCTCTCGCCCGTATAGGAAGGGTCAAAAGCAATCGTCAGGAATCCACGCTCCGCCATCGTCTGTGCATACAGCCCTGCCGCCTGCTCCTTCACGGCTCCAAAAGGCCCGCACACCGCAATAGCGGCCAGCTTTCCGGCAGCCTCCTTCGGCTCATACAGATCAGCCGCAAGCGTAATGCCGTAGCGGTTGTGGAAAGTCACCTTCCTGTGGTTTACTTTGTCGCTTTTCGGGAAAGTCTTATCCCATTCCATTTCCAGTTTCAGGTTTTCCATGTTCATCCCATCCTTTCATTTTACATTATTTTGTTTTCTTAACTGATAAATGAGGTAATCCAAGCATTCCATCTTTCTCTGCTCCGCATGGCAGCTTTCCAGAACGGCTTTCCGATGCTTGGAAAGCATAGACAGCCCTTCCTGGATATGTCCGGTATTCAAAAGCTTCATAACCCGCTCCGTAAGTTCGCTGTCGCACCCAGCGTCTACCAGATTTTCATAGAGAATACCTTGGATATCCGTTGCTTCCGCCATATCATCACCTCCGTTGTCTTTATTGTAACCGCCCGGAAAAGAAATATCAAATACTTGTTTTCTATATCAAGTTATTCTTGAGTAGAATATCTAATTCTGGTATAATCTATATATATTGAAACAGGAGGTGCCATAATGGAAATCCGGGTATTGCGCTATTTTTTGGAGGTTGCCAGGGAAGAAAGCATCACAAGGGCCGCAGAACGCCTGCATATTTCACAGCCCACGCTGTCAAAACAATTAAAGGATTTAGAAGAGGAATTGAGCCAGAAACTGTTTACCCGCACCAATTACAGCGTCCGGCTGACAGAAGCAGGAATGCTCCTGCGGAAACGGGCCGAGGACATTTTGGATATGGTAGACAAGACAGCAAATGAATTCCAGACACTGGATGAAGACATTGGCGGGGACATCCACATTGGATGCGCCGAATCCGACGGCATCAAATACCTTGCCCGGTGCCTGAATGCCCTGCATGGGATCAACCCCCGGATCCGCTACCATCTGCACAGCGGAAACACGGAAGACATTGCCGGGCGGCTGGACAAAGGCATCCTTGATTTTGCTGTCATCGTCCAGGATGTGGATTTATCAAAATACAACTACCTGGAAATGCCGTCCATAGACACCTGGGGCATTATCATGCGGCAGGACAGTCCCCTTGCAGATAAAAAAGCTGTTCAGATGGAGGATCTACTTAACCTACCCCTGATCTGTTCCCGGCAGGGCATGACCGTGGATTATCCAAAAATTTTCGGGGAGAGAGTAGATGCCCTGAATGTCGTTGCAACCTTCAATCTGGTCTACAATGCTGCTATCCTGGTACGGGAAGGATTGGGGTATGCGTTCAGCTTCGATAAACTGGTAGACATCAGCCCTGACAGCGGGCTAACTTTCCGTCCGCTGGTTCCCACCTTAGAGACAAAAATGTATGTGATCTGGAAAAAATATCAAATGTTTTCTCCTGCAGCAAAACTACTTTTAAAAGAGATGAAAGAACAATTCTCTAAAAATTGAATTTACCTTATGCCGATCTGTACTTTTTGATCTTGCCCTTTGTGTCAATTAAGCGATTTTCATTTCTTGAAACAACAGAGAGGCAATGTTATAATCAAAATACAAAAAACTGACAGGGAGAAGCAGCATGAAAGAAAAAATCAAAATCACAGAATACGCACAGAAGATTACAGAAGCATTGCCAAAAGGGATCCTGCTGAATACAAAAGCCGAAAAATTCAACAGCATGGTCATAGGCTGGGGCGCTCTGGGAACGGTGTGGGGCAGACCTGCCTTTACCGTATATGTGCGCGAACACCGCTATACCAAGGCACAGCTTGACGCATCCGGTGAATTTACCATCAGCATCCCTTTGGGCGAACCGGTTCCTTCCATCGCCAGAATATGCGGCTCCCAGTCCGGGCATGATATCGACAAAGCAGCGGAAGCCCATCTGACGCTGGAGGATCCAAAAATCATAAACGTACCGGGAATTAAGGAATATCCCCTGACTCTGGAATGCAAGGTACTGTATTCCCAGGAACAGGAGCTTGCTAAAATTCCGCAGGACATCCGGGAGAGGATGTATCCGCAGGACGTGGACGGTTCCTTCCCCATGGCCAACCGGGATGCCCATACCGCTTATATTGGGGAGATTTTGGCAGCATACATTATCCGGTAAGGGAAAACGCAGTCCCGGCCAGTTTTTCGGTTATCACTCACATGCCCGCTTTTGCAGCCACACGCACTATCCTGTCCCTTTTTAAGCATTTTCCCAGACACCAAAAAAGCCCGCAAACACTGAATATCTGCGGGCTTTTTCAACTCCTCAAGTAGGACTCGAACCTACGACACTTCGGTTAACAGCCGAATGCTCTACCATTGATTGATATGCAACCGGAAAGTACTAAAGTAGAGGTTGTTTTCCAGACCATTCTCTTTGGCGTTAATGAATTCCATGCTTACATCTCCTCGTTTTTTTCTTTTTGCTGCAATTCAAAAATCGCTTTTTGGCTTTCAATTTCTGCCCGGAGTTCATCCTCGCTTGGCAAGTACAGCTTATATTTTGATGCAAATAGCTGCTCATTTCCGTGAAGTATAGAATACCGCGCAATATCCGCATCAGTTTCTGTACAAAGAACAATTCCGAGCGTTGGATTATCTCCCTCACCGCGCTTCAATTCATCGTACATACGAATATACATATCCATCTGCCCTACATCCTGATGTGTGATACGGCTTGTTTTCAAATCAATCAGGACAAAGCATTTCAGTATATAGTTGTAAAAGACAAGGTCAATAAAGTAATCCTCTTTTTCCGTCTTGATATGCTGCTGGCGCGCTA
>N._stephensi_709_foregut__coassemble_300_pt1 | contig 19534 bp, 15 predicted proteins | sample N__stephensi_709_foregut__metabat2_high_PE_003 | metagenome-assembled genome bin N | reverse complement strand
GTATGACACAAAAGCTTACGACCGGACAATCTATTCCTCACACCAGGAGCACCTTTATCCTTATGAGAATGTCAGGATGACCGTCCTGCTCCCTGACGAGGCGACACCGGAATTCGGGACCGGATCTGGCTCCAATATCTCCTATGCACCCATGCAGGACGGCCAGAAGGAGACTTTGTCCGCTTACTACTGGGCAGTCACCTACTATAAAAATTATCACTATACAAGCGATGATGGCGGAGAAGGTATCTCAAATGCGCTGGTGTATGAGATCCTACCGGGAGCGTCCTTTTTGACCTCAGGCAACTACTTTACCTTTACCGGCTCCTCCAAAAGACTGTATCTGCACTTTGAGGATCAGACGGAGCCCGCTGAATACTTCAGCACCGTTTCTCCAAAGGTGGAGTACGTCATGAATGAGAACCCCTGTACATGGGCGGATTCCTTTAAGCCCACCGATACAGATACCCGGGATACCCTCGTGATTTTTAAGGATCGATCCATTGACTGGAACGGACTGACGATATCCGCCGGCACAAACACCACCCCGTACACCTATAATGATTACTGTGTAATCCCGGAGGAGTACCAGAACGACAAGGTATACGAAGGAAGCATCTACAACCGAACCGGCTTTGCCCTGCAGGATATCACGGTGGAATACAACTTCAACGAAGGGCTGAACGCGGATAGGCTGACCTTCCGTCTGGGCGAGGACGGCTATCCCTCTGCTGCCGGCGTTACCTATACCACCCTGAAAAATCCGACGGAAACAAACACCGTAACGCTGGATGCGGCCAACAATACATTAGCCTTGGAAAATTCGGAAAAGAACGACGGTTTTTTAACCGTAACAGTCACCTACGATTCCCTTGCGAAGGCTGCAGAAGCCCAAAAAGTGATGACTGCAGGCATCCACAATTATCTGGCTTTGCAGGAATCAGATTCCAGAAGCATCACCGCCCGAATACTAGGTGCAAAATGCAGCAGGGACAACGGCGAAAACGAGCCGGATTTTGAGTCTCGTCGTGCGACAGAGCAGCCTTTTCGCCTGTGCAGCACGCTGAATTATCTTTCAGCGACTTCAACAACGAGGCCTGTAAAAACAGATACAGACGTGTTGAACAAAGGAGACTCCTTCACCGTCACAGTAAATACCACAGGATCCTCGTACCGCACTGACAGAAGGTACCAGAACCTCTCCCTCTATCTGCAGATGCCCAGGGGATACATTCTGACAAGCTACAATCCGCCCGCAGGAACCGATAAAGACGGATATGTCGCTGACAGCCGCACCCTTGAAAACGGAGATATCCTGTATCGGATCGAATATACGGATAATGTGTTATACAATGGCGGCAGTCACATATTCAGCTTCAAGGTCGGTCCGGAGGCTGACACCTCTTCGTGGGAATCAAAGGAACCCCTCGAAATTCATTTGCCGACGGCGATCTACGCCTCCGTCGGGGAAGGGAAGCTGTTCCAGTTCCCTGCTACGAACATGAAAACGGAGGAAACCATCGGATTTGACGTGAACAATGACGGTGACAGCGAGGACAGCTTTTATCCTATAGCTACCGGTAGTATTAAAATCGTGTACTTCAGCGCTTTTGATGCAGCGGCCTACCTGTCGTCTCAGGATCAGGTCGGCGAGGATATCGGCAACGAATACGGATTTGCTTCCGACGGAACTTACCATTTTTACATGTACAACGGTGATGATTCCGGAGCTGTCGTCTCTGACGCAGAGCTTGTGATCACACTATCCCGGGCGGGACATGAATTTACATACAAAGAGAAGGAGTATATCGCCCAGTGGGACACGCTGCTTACAGCCCCCGTCAAGCTCCTGGGAAAGTTTTTGAATAACACCGAAATCTTGTACAGTAACGAATGGGAAGGGGATAACTGGCTGACATACACACAGGAAGAACTGGAAACCGAGCCTAAAAAACTGAAGAATGTCCGCCGCATCAAGATCGTAACCGCCGCCGAGTGGGAACTGGCCAAGGCGGATAGCGCCTCTCTGGAGCTTTCATTTGCGACAGATTTTCAAAGCGGCGACATGAAGGATGACGGCACTGTGCATCCGGCCTACATCGGAGCTTACATGGCTTATTATATCAGTAGTCGTCCTGACCCCCAACGGGTGGATCTCCTCAATACCCTTGACGCTGCACCCCTGGAATTCAGCGGCACTATCTTTAACGATAAAAACGGAAACTGGGACCAGGACGGGGACGAGTTCAACGGCAATTCCTATACTCTCTCCCTGTACTCCGGCGAGGGCACGGGCGGCGAGCTGCTTAAGACCACTGCTACCGCAGCCAACGGCAGCTATACCTTTGACATACTGCTGCCCGGAACCTACACTCTCCACGTGGAAAAGGGGGGAGAAGAGCTTTACGAATATACTAAGGAAAACTGCGTGTTTAACAGCGACGGCAATTATGTGATACGCCTGTCCGCAGACAATACACCGCAGACGAAAAATCTCAATCTGGGTCTGGTGACACCCCGGAAGCTGGATGCCGACACGACACAAATTACTTTACTGGAGGGAAGTCCGCAGCAGTTGGATTATACACTGACTCCGGCTCTCTTCAACCAGGAAATAGGGGAAGGCAAGAAGGTTTCCTTTGAAAGCTCCGACACATCCGTGGCAGCGGTAGACGAGAGCGGCCTGCTGTCTTATGCGGGACGGGGCAGCGCCACGGTGACGATCACTGCGCCTCAGTTGGAGGCAGTCTGGCAACTGTGGGGATCGGAGGAATTCAAGTGGCTCACTGCGGAAATACCGGTCCTCACCCAGTTGCTGCCGCCTTTCTTCTCGGTATATCCGGAAGCGCCCGACGGAGACAACGGCTGGTATGTCACAAAGCCCCAAGTCACGCTTCACCCCGGAACCACAGACCTTAATGTGACCACCTGGTTCCAGGAGAACCAGACGCCCGGATATAAAGAGCAGACTTCGGAACAACGGCCGACTATAGAAGCTTCCGGCCTATACGACTTCAGCGCGTATAATACCATTGGCGGCGAAAGCTCCTCCGCCCGGTCGGAAACCGTCAATTCTGAAACCCTGAAGGTAGATCTGGCCAAACCCACGATCTTAACGGATCAGACCACCTTTTCGCCCACAGGCGTCAGCCTGTTATCTGACGTCGGAAGATTCCTGACCTTCGGAAACTTCTTTAAGGAGGCTATACGTGTCACCATACAGGCGGAAGACGCGGAAAGCGGCCCCGGAAAGCTGTACTATACTCTGCCGGGACAGGAGGTGCAGTCCGCGGATCTCAACGAGGACGGCTCCTGCTATTTCGATGTTCCGCTGGATACCAACGGACGCGTTACATATTATGTGTCTGACAAGGCGGGCAACCTCAGCGATGAAGTTGTCCTACAGAAGGACGACGGCCCCGATCTTTGGGTGATAGAGGACAGACCGCCCGTCTGGGACGCTTTTGAAATGACGGACGAGAACGGGAATCCGGGCGTTCAGGGAGCCGACGGCAATATCTGGTTTGCCGATACAGCAGAGGTTACGGCTCCGGTTTCAGACGAAGACAGCGGACTGGCAGCGGTTTCCGCCACAATAAACGGCGAGGCACAGGAGATTATTCATTTCCACGAACTGGCTCTCGTCATGTCCGTCAGAATTGTCGCATCCACTTCTGCGGACATAGCTTCCAGGGCAGCGGAGGACGAATCGGAAGGGCCTGACAGCAGACAATATTACTATGTGCTGAATCGAACCGTCGAGACAGAAGGGATCAATGTCCTGTATGCGGAGGCGGAGGACAATGCAAGGAATGTTTCTTCCGCTGAAGTAACCCTCGGCATCGACAGGACAGCCCCCGGGCTTACCCTGGAAAACAGCTATACGTCAGGCGACACTCCTTATGCCGACGTGCTGATCACGGACGGAGGCAGCGGCGTCGATCCGGGATCCATTCGGATTACCTGGCGGCAGCAGGACATTGCCGGTACGGTGGAAACAGCGGAGGGCGGATATAAAGTGACCTTCCAGCTCCCTACGATCAGGCCGGAGGACAGCGAACAGTTCGCCCAGGTAACGGCGACGGATTATGTAGGCCATGAAAGCAGGCTGCAGGTAGAATGCCGTATCAAAGCGCCTGAAGCGGAGGAGGTACCCGGGCCATTGGATCCGGTTCCCCAAACCGGCGAAGGATCGGATACCGAAAGTAACGCCATGCGGTTAGACCGGACGGAAGCGCTTACGACCACAAGGAAGAAGGATGAACAGGATGGAGAGGACGAAGGGCTCCGGCAGGCTTAGTGAAAAGCAACTGCTGTTTCTGAAAAAGACGGCCGCCCGCGGAAGAAAACACCCTGAAAAAAGAAAATTTTATATTTTCCTGCTGGTTGTACTGCTGCTGTATTTTTATCTGGCCGCCTATCTGAGAAAGCACAAAGCCGCCGCCCTCTGCGGCGGCGGTCTGTTGCTGTCCGTTACGCTGGTCCTTATCCTGTTCACAGGATGGATAAAAGAAACTCCTTCAGGCGGAAGGCTTTCTTCTTCGAAGCAGGAGCAGGAGTCTCCTTGGGAAATCCGGGATCGGATCATGAAACAAGATACCATGCCGGAAGCCGAAAAAGAACATGCCTTTATGGACGCCCTGCTGGAAGAAAATGCAGATGTGGTGGGCTGGCTTACCATCCCCGGAACGAATATCGATTACCCGGTGATGCAGACCCCAACAGATGAAGATTATTATTTATATCGGGATTTTTACGGAAACGACGATGACAACGGATGCTTGCTCGTATCCACAGGCTGTGATATTTCAAAGGACAGCACAAACTGGATCATACACGGACATAATAAGAAATCAGGCGCTATGTTCGGCGGTCTGTCAAAGTATCGAAAGAAAAAGTATCTGCGAGAACACGACCGTATGATTCTGGAAACCCTTGACGGAAAGAGAACCTACGAAATCATTGCCGTGTTTGAATCGGAAGTTTTCCACGAAAACGACCGGGTATTTAAATACTATCAATATTACGATATACCGGACAGGGAAACCTTCGACGATTTCTACCGGAATATTATGGATCTTTCTCTGTACGATACAGGCGTAACGGCGGAATACGGGAATCGTTTTCTGACTCTTTCCACCTGCTCCTACCACACAGAAAACGGCCGGCTTGTGATCGTCGGGAAAGAAGTGCCCGAATGATGAGGTTCTCCCTCACTTGATCCACCCCCAGGCTACTCCCAGGTATTCCCCACAGAAAAACATCCCCCGCAGCCAGATCAGCATCGAAACGCCCATAAGGGGCCAACTCAGATCCTGGCGTTCCCGCAGGATTCTCCCCGCCATGGACAATATGACACAGATCAACAACAGCATGGTGCCGAAGGTGGCTCTGTCCGGATAGTGGGGAGACAGCACCATAGCCCCCCAAGACAACAGCGCCGTCAGGAGCAGAAGGCCGTTTCTCCTGCCCAAAGAAAGCTTCAGAACACATTTCCCCGCGAACAATACCAGTCCCAACGCCAGCAGCGTCGGGAACAAATATTCCAACGACGCCTTACTTTCAGCATAGGCTCGCAAATAAATCCGCCAAAGCAGACCATATTGAGCATCCACCGCCTCGCTGCTGCGCACAAAGTTACCAGGAGCCGCGATCATTACGACACTTCCCAGCAAGCAAGCCACATTGCCGAGAACCATCCATGGCGCGAGTCTTTTCTTTCTTTTCATACGGTCCAGCAGGACGAACAGGCTGAGAACCCATACCGCCGGTCCCATATTCTCATTGCTCCAGCCCGCCAGAAGCCCCAGAGGAAGGATCCAAAGCGTAATGCCAGGAAGACGTTTTGCTTCCCCGTCTGCCCCCCCCTGTTTTGTTTTCATCGTCCGGGAATTCCCGCAAATAGCAGAACGCAAAGAACAGGATAAAAACGGTAATATACAGATAATTTGCCGCTCCTGCCTGCCAGAACATGCTCATCTTCCAGTTTGCATTCAGCCCCAGCGTCATACTCATGGCCGCGGCGAAAAAAGGGAGGCTTTTCTGTTCCGCCACAAGGCAGGCCACCCATGCCAGGAGCAGGGTAACGCCCACATTCAGGATATCCGCCCACTGCTCTCCTGCCATAAGGATCAGTTGCAGGAGGCCGTGGGTCATGCTTCTGCCGCCCCAGTTCATGTAATGCCAGACCTGGCTTCTGATCACATCCCCCAGAGAGGTCACAGGAGTTTCATCGTAAAGCAGGGTAGCGTACCACAGATCGTCCATCATAAAGGGAATCTTTCGGTGGGTGACGTACATCACAACAACTGATACGAGCGCCATAACTCCCGCCGCACACCATATGCTTTTCTTCCGCCTTGTATCCATCTTGATCATCATGCCTTTCCGCTTCCGACTGCCTATAGCGACAGCGCCTTGATCCTGTCTACAGCTTCCACCGTGTTCTCGTAGCTGCCGAAGGCCGTCAGGCGGAAGTAAGTCTCCCCGCTGGGGCCAAAGCCGGATCCCGGCGTCCCCACGACGTTTGCCTTCTCCAGCAGATAATCAAAGAACTCCCAACTGTTCATTCCGCCGGGCGCTTTCAGCCAGATATAGGGGGCATTGACACCGCCGGAAACCGTGTACCCCGCATCCTTTAATCCGTCGTAGATGTATTTCGCATTCTTTCTGTAATAGTCCACCTGGGCCTTAAGCTGCTCTTTCCCCTCCCGGGAATAGACTGCTTCCCCGGCGCGCTGCACGATATACGGCGCACCGTTGTACTTGGTCCCGTGGCGTCTCGCCCACAGGGAATGCAGGGATACCTCCCCGCACATCAGATCCTTCGGCACCACCGTAAACCCTAACCGCACACCGGTAAATCCCGCGTTTTTGGAAAAAGAGCGAAGCTCTATGGCACAGGTCCTTGCACCCTGACACTCATAGATACTGTGCGGTACATCCTCCTCTACAATATAAGCCTCATAGGCCGCGTCATAAATAATGACGGCCCCCACCCGGTTGGCATAATCCACCCACTCCTGGAGCTGCGGCTTCGTGATCGTAGCGCCGGTGGGGTTGTTCGGGAAACACAGATAAATCAGGTCCGGCGTCTCCTTCGGCAGCTCGGGAGCAAAATTGTTCTCCGCCGTGCACGGCATATAGATCACATTGCTCCAGGTCTCCTTCTCCTTGTCATAGACACCGGTGCGCCCTGCCATAACATTCGAATCCACATAGACGGGATAAACGGGATCACATACCGCGATACGGTTGTCCTGGGCGAATATCTCCTGGATATTACCGGAATCACATTTTGCGCCGTCCGACACAAATATTTCCTCCGCTGAAATATCACAGCCGCGTCCCCTGTAGTCGTTGTCGGAAATAGCCTTTCTCAAAAACTCATACCCCAAATCGGGGGCGTAACCGTGAAAGGTCTCTGCGCGTCCCATCTCATCTACCGCGCCGTGAAGGGCTTCGATAATGGCCGGCGCCAAAGGCTGCGTCACATCCCCTATCCCCAATCGGATGATCTTTTTGTCCGGATGGGCCGCGCTGTATGCACTGACTTTTTTTCCAATCGTAGTAAACAAATAGCTCCCGGGAAGCTTCAAATAATTTTCATTTATTCTGAACATACATCCACCTCTCCCTCAAACACCGTAGTTGCCGGTCCTGTCATATAGACCGCGTTCTCTTCTCTGTCCCATTGAATGGCCAACTCTCCACCTAACAGTTTAACCGTAATCTCCGAATCCGTCAATCCGTTCAACACACAGGCCACCGCCGTAGCGCAACAGCCCGTGCCGCAGGCCAGGGTCTCTCCTGTACCGCGCTCCCAGACACGCATGAAGACATTTCTGCGGTCCAAAACCTCCACAAATTCCGTATTGACCCGCTCTGGAAACCTGATATGATTTTCAAAAAGCGGTCCTATCTGCTCCAGCTTCATATCCGCCACGCCACGGGCAAATACAACGGCATGAGGATTCCCCATGGAGACACAGGTCATTCTGTACTCCTGCTCCTCCACATAAATGGGCTGGTTTACTACCCTGTCGCCGTCCGCAACCACGGGGATCTTCCCGGGCTCCAGCACAGGACTTCCCATGTTCACCCGAACCCTGGTCACGGTCCCTCTTTCAGGCGCCTGCTTCGTCCTCTCCACCGTCAAATCCAGATATTTCACGCTGCCTGCGCTGACCACCGCGATATGCTCCGAATCCGTAAGTCCCTTGTCATAGACATATTTTGCCACACATCGGATTCCGTTTCCGCACATTTGCGCCCGAGTACCGTCGGCATTGAACATTTCCATCTCAAAGTCCGCCCCGTCCGCAGGATTGATAAAGATAACGCCGTCTCCGCCCACACCAAAATGCCTGTCGCTCAGACGCCGCACGATTTCCGGCTTTTTCGCCTGAGAAACCTGCTCCGTGAATCCGTTGACATAGATATAGTCGTTTCCGCAGCCGTGCATTTTTGTAAATTTCATGATAATCCTCCATTCTATAGCCGAACTGCTGCCATCACATCATCGACAGCACCATCAGCGCTGTCTCCGCCATATTCGTACCGCTGTCCATACTGCACTTCTGTAAGTATCTATGCGCTTCCTCCTCCGTCATATGGTTTCTGTCCATCAAGAGCGTTTTTGCTTCCCTGATCGCGTTTTCATCCGAGGCGCTCCTGGCTCTGGGCTGTAATCTTGCCTTTCTCCTCCTGCGCTCGATCTTTTCCGCCATCATGCCGACCGTACTCAGCAGATCCACCACCTTCAGAGGCATGGAGAGACACACGATTCCGTTTCCCTCGCACTGCCCCAGCAAATGCCCCGACGCTATCAGCAGCAGTTCAAACCCGGGAGAAAGGTACTCCTGCAGCTCTGAATACAGCATATCCGGCAGCTTGTAGCTGCAGATCACAATACCGTCGTTCAGGCCGTCCGCAAGACTGACAGCCTGTGCGCCCGTTGCACAGACACCGGTGACTGTATATCCGCCGCGCACCAGAATATTCTTAATGCCCTTGGCATCCGCCAGCTTCGGCAGGGCCACAATAATATTTGTCAAATCCCCACCCCCAAACAAGAATAACGGCTGATTCACGGGAATCACCCGCACTTTAGCGCCTCTCTAGTACCTGTACAAATATTCCTGAATCTCCCATTCCGAGACATGAGACCTGTACTTCTGCCATTCTTCCTCCTTGGCAGCAATGTAATTCTCCGCAATATGCTCTCCCAAGGCATTTAAGATAAAGGAATCCTTTTTCATCTCCTCCACCGCCTCAATGAGGGTTCCGGGCAGTGTCTCAATCCCCAGCCCCCTTCTCTCCTTATCCGTCATGGTATATATATTGCAGTCCACGCTTTGGGGCGGCTCTATCTGATTGCTGATTCCGTCCAGTCCCGCCTTCAGACACAGCGCCAGTGTCAGATAAGGATTGGCCGCGGAATCGGGGCTCCGCAGCTCCACCCTGGCTCCGCCGCCCGGAATGCGGATCAAAGGGCTTCTGTTCGTGGCGCTCCACGCGATGTAAACAGGCGCTGCAAAGCCGGGCACTAATCTTTTATAGGAATTTACCAGCGGATTTGTCACCGCCGCCATTCCCTTAATGTGCTTCATGATACCGCCGATAAAGTAGTACGCTTCCCTGCTCAGCCCGTTGGGATCGTCTTTGTCCTCGAATATATTCTGCCCGTCCTTATGCAAGGACATATTGATGTGCATACCCGAGCCGTTGACGCCGTACTTTGGCTTCGGCATGAATGTAGCGTGGAGGCCGTGGCGTTTCGCGATGGTGCGGGCCGCCAGCTTAAAGGTCATGATGTTATCCGCCGTAACCAGCGCTTCATCATAACGCAGATCAATCTCATGCTGTGCAGGCGACATTTCATGATGGGATGCTTCAATGATCAGGCCCATATCCTCCAATGTCATGACGATATCTCTCCTGGCATTTTCGCCGCCATCCAGCGGCCCGATGTCAAAATATCCCGCCTGTTCCAGAGTCTCCGTAGTCGGCATGGCGTTTTCGTCCGTGTTGAACAGGAAAAACTCACATTCCGGGCCTACCTCAAAGGTATATCCCAGCTCCGCCGCCTCCCGAATGGCTCTCTTCAACACCACCCTGGGATCCCCCAGAAAGGGCGTTCCGTCAGGACGATGAATATCGCAGATCATCCTCGCCACCTTGCCCTGCTGCGGCCTCCAGGGAAAGATTTCCAAAGTCGAGTAATCCGGATACAGGTACATATCGGCCTCCTCGATCCCCACGAACCCGTCAATAGCGGATCCGTCAAATGTGCACCTGTTGTCCAGCGCTTTCTCCAACTGGTTTGCGGTGACTGCAATATTTTTCAGATTACCGAACATATCCGTAAACTGCAGCCGGAAAAATTCGATGTCCTCCTCCTTTGCAAGCCGCAATACATCCGCTCTCGTATAATTTTTCATAGCATACCCTCCGTTTCAGACTGCTCCCTATCATGCACATAACAAAAGGGCAGTCCTATCCTGTCTATAGAACGCCCTTGTCCTGAAAAAATAATACCCTAACAGCACCCGCTTTGTCAACGGGGAATCAGTTTTCCGTTTTCTTTTCACGAAAATACCATGTTTCCTCTCTCCTTATCACATCTCTGAAGCGTTCTCCCGGACAACAATACCTCTTGCTTTTCTGCTGATTCTGCTGATTTTTCTGCTGATTCTGCTGATTTTTCCGATGATCGTGCGCCTAATGCCGGAATCATCCTAAGGTATAACAGAACAGGCTTTTATCGATAAGCTTTTTAATGATTGCTTTCCGTGAATCTATCAACATCCACTACTGTTCCTTCGACTCCCTGAATTACCTATGACGACGGCTTCTTTGCTTTTTCAGAGATGCAAGTATTTCATTCACATTAGACTGGGTAGTAACGCCCGGATACCTTTCCCCAAACTGAACCAACATATCCTTAGAATTCTTTTCTTCCTCTCTGACAGCCGCATAAATGGCTTCATAGTTGCCCCGCGCCAACGCATCGTTGATAAAAGAAACGGAATCCTCTGGAAACCCGTTCCAGCTCCCATAAAGATTGTATACCGCCATGTCAATTTTTTCTTTGGAGATCGGATTCCCTCTGCTCTCATGTTCTGCCAAAATTCCAATAATATCTGAAAGATCATTCTTATATTTTCTTCCTGACCGTAACTTCATGGCTACGAGATATTCCGCTGACACCGTGCGAACCTGAAGAACATTTGAAAAAGTCCTGTAATAAACAGAAAATTGCGCCAGCTTTGGTGAATAGGACTCTGTGTGCATAAAATCAGAATTCAGCCATCCATGAGGAAGATTGTATTTGTCGCCAACACTGCCTGCGGCCTCTTTCATGGCTGAGGACGCATGGATTACCGCATCTACATCCATTGTCATTTCACGAAATCGGTAGCCTGCAAGGATGGCGGCTCCTCCAATCAGTATAATCTCCGCCGGAACTGCCGTGCCATTTCGCTTCTTGAATTCCTTTGCCAGTTCTTTCAGCAAGGTATCAAGGTTCTCTTTTGTGAATACACCTGTTCCTTCAGACGACATTGCGCACCTCATCCTCCACAATATTAAATCTCAAAAACTCAGGGATTGCCTCCTGCATTGCTTCTGTTTTTGGTATATCACTGCCGGACACCAAGGCCGCTGTCAATATGCCGGAAGGATAAATCGGCTCCTTTAGTTTGCAGCAGCGCAGGTCGTCATATTCGGTGCAGACCGGGACATTATTTATCCGACTGATATAATCCAGCATTGCCAGCAGATAAAGACATTCCCGATACCATCCCCGTTTGTAATATGTCCTGATATCGTCCTGTTCCAGTGTGTTTATGATAAAATCAATATCACCCATTTCCTTTACGCGATGGCATACACTACTCTTGTAAAGTTCAAAGCTACTCCATTCTTCAGGGGCAAAATCCAGCAGAAATTCCATGGACACCCCTAATGCTTCTGCAATCTTGTATACTGTCTTTGCAGAACAATTTTCGAGCTTTGATTTTCCATTACATATGTCACAGATCGTAGTGTACGGAACACCGCTATTTTGAGAAAGCCTATATTTTGTGACAGCCTTTTGCTTCATCAGTTCATTCACATTCATGTGGCCCACCTTCTTTTAATTTTTTAGTATAACGGGATACCGTGATAAAGTCAATTGTTTTCCCAATATCTAAATCTCTTACAAAATCAGTTTTCCGTTTTCTTTTCACGAAAATACCATGTTTCCTCTCTCTTATCACTGTTTTGAAGTGTTCTATCGGACAACAGTACCTCTTGCTTTTCTGCTGATTTTTCCAATGGTCGTGCGCCTAATGCCGGAATCATCCTAAGATATAACCGAACAGGCTTTTATTAATAAGCTTTTTAACAACTTACTTAGTCGCCCTCTCCTATCCTGACATACACAAATTTTTAAAATCAGGCTGTTCCATGCAGCAACTACACCTATTGGATTTTTCATTTATCACCGTTTGCTCTCTTCAAAATAAGATAGTGCGACCGGGAAAGCGTAAAAATTTGATTTTTTCAAATTGGGTAAAAAGTGTTTGGCTTTTTGGTTCTGCAAAAAGGATAAACGATGTTTCCAATACACGAACCTTTATTTTTCGCTAATCATACCATCTAATACTTCAAGTATATCCCCCTCGTGATAATATCGATTTAGTGTACTAAACATCCTTCCGGTACGTTGCATACCTATTTCATCTTTACTATGTCCGATAAAAATAACGGGAACTCTCTCTGTTTGTAGCTCTGGATTATTCTCAAGTGCTTTTTTTATTCCTGCGACTCGATGTTGTCCATCAACAGGAAAGATTTTTTCTTTCCCAGTCAAAGTTAATATACCAAGACTATAGCTATCGCTATTTCCCACATCATCTATCCTGACTTCATTCCATTCTGGTTGACCATCATATACGGCAAGTATTAGTGCATTAAAAAATCTTTCCTCCTGTGTTATTAAATAATTAGCAATACTTTTATAATTTTCAGTTATACTTCTTTGTATCATTTGACTTAATAGAACAGATTTATGTAATTCATCATTTATAGGATGAACATATTCTGCTACTTCTCTAAAGCTCAAAGTTCCTACATAATACATCCATATTCCCATTTTTGATCTTATTGATGGCATCTTTAACATTTCATTCATGATTTATTCTCCTCTCAAAAAGCACTGGTATTAGGCATTATTTGCACATATTGATCCGGTATCTGTGTATTGCACGGCGGAATTATTACCCTAATAAGCTCTTTTTCAACCATTTTATCAAGATTGCTGACATTTGTTTTCCCTTCATAGTTTCAGCAATATCTTCATTTGTAAGCGTATTTCGAGTCGCGCCTTCACATCCTTCGTCTTTTTTACGCGAAATACTATGATTCATATATATATTCGTATCCTTTGGAAGCGTCCTCACGCTCCAGTTTCCCCTTGCTGCCGCTATCTCATAAAATTTTTTCTTCATCACCATTTGTTCTCACCAAAATAAGATAGTGCAATCGGGAAGGCGTAAAAATTCCTACTCCTTTTCATAGCGTCTGCGATAGTAATCCATCGTCCTATACTCCAAAATATCCTTCATATGATTACAGAAAGCCCCACTTTTTATAACCGTCCTCAGATCTTCCCTTATTGCCAAGGCATATCCTTCCTTATCAATAAAGAATCCTTTCCCTGATGCCTTTAAAAATTTTATCGGCATTGTCTTTGCTTTCACCAAATGCTGTTTATCCGTCATATTGTTGTATTGCTCGTATGTAATACCCTCCGCAAAATCCTGCCAGTTCTTATTTCTATCAAAAAAATCCTTCCAGCACACAAGAACCTGAGCCTCTGTAACTTCCGACAGGACATTCCCATTATTGTAAAATGAATACAAAACAGGCATCTTGTAAACCTTCGTCATATCAGTAGTTTCAATCAACGTCAGAAAATCTTTGCCAATCCCCGCATATAATTCTTTTTCCTCTTCAGATAATTCGTCCAGATCATACAGATAGTCCAGATAATGCCTGAACGGATTTTCTTTCGTATATTGAATACAGTACTGATATATTTCATGCTCCATATATGTAAACAATTCCATTCTGGTCGGGGTCTTCCCATTCAGCAATTCTTTTACACGATAATATTCCTGATTGATCCGCTCTTTTACCGTTAAAGATTTTTTATCCATTTCCTGAAATAAATCTATTAACCGCACGTCAAAATCAACAATACAGTCATCGGGATACTCTATATCGTTATAACTGCCATCTCTCTTCCTGCTAAATGTTTTTTCTCCGCTAAGCAATAGCGGCGCTTTCCCTGCTTTCTCATAGTTTCCGATAAAATCCAAAACATTTAAATATTCTTTTCCCTTAAAAATCCGAAGACCCCGTCCCAGTTGCTGCAAAAATACAACCGGCGACTCCGTCGGCCTGAGAAACATAACCATGTCGAGCGAAGCAATATCCAAACCTTCATTAAACATGTCTACCGCAAAAATTACTTTCACTTCCTGATTTTTTAACTTTTCAATGGCTTTTTCCCTATCCTCTGAGAATTCGCCATCTGCATTACTGTATACGGCAACTGACGCAATCCCTCTGTTGCAAAATTCTCTTGCCATTTCTTCCGCGTGTTGTCTTGAACAGCAAAATCCCAACGCCCTCTTAGAATGGTATTTCATAAAATGCTTATATATTAAGTCATATCTCCTGCCGTTATCCCTGTAAATCTCCGTTAATTCCTTTTCATCATATCTGCCTTTTACCAGATGCAGCCCGGAGTAATCCGTTTCATCATATATGCCGTAATAATGAAACGGCACCAGCAAACCTTTGTTGATTGCCTCTTTTAAGGATATTTCATACGGCACATTGTAATCACAGATTTCATAAATATTTTTCCCGTCCATGCGTTCAGGTGTTGCGGTAAGTCCCAGCAGGAACTCCGGTGTAAAATATTTTACAATCCTACGATATTGTTCGTTCACTGCATGATGAAATTCATCAATGACGATATAATCAAAATAATCTGCCGGAAAATATTCCTTTTTCAAATACTCCGTCCGGCCCAGTGTAGCAACCGAGGCAAAAATAACTGACTTATCGGTATCCTTTTGTTTTCCGTAAAAGAATCCGTAATCCTCAGAATTGCGCACATTTTTGAATGTAACTGCCGCCTGCTTTAATATTTCTTCTCTATGCGCCACAAACAACACTCTGTTATACTTTGCGGAATCAAAAGCTGCAAGATATGTTTTTCCGACGCCGGTAGCTGCTTGAACAAGACCCTTTGCCGCTCCCTCTGCTCTGCTGTTCTCCAATGCACATAACGCTTCTATTTGTGCCCCTCTCGGCTGAAACAAAACCTTGACCTTTGCGCCCATATCTTCAAGATCATCATATTTAGCCAGGTCTTTAGACACAGCCGGTTTATGCCAATTCTTTGAATATCTGCGCAACTCTTCGTCATCTATTACGATGGAGTGATTAAAAAACAGGTCTTCAAAAGTACCATAAAATAATTGAAAATTTTTATGGTCCGCTATACTACTAAAACGATAATTCCACTCTATTCCCGATGTCAATGCACTTTTTGAAATATTGGAGGAACCAATATAAATTTCACTTGCGTTTTCGTAATGGAAAATATAAGCTTTCGGATGAAACGACCTTTCCCTGTCATTATAAAACCTTAAATCTATACGATTGCCGAATTCTTTCTTTATCAGATATAGCGCGGACGGCTGCGTAATCCCCAAATAATTTCCGGTCAAAATTCTTACGGCAGCACCTCTTTCCAAGGCATTCCCGATATCATTTAAGATCATTCTGATACCTGATTCCATCAGAAAAGATACGATGATGTCTATTCTCTTCGCCTTCAACATGCTCATTTTAAGCTGATAATATAAAAATCGGCTTTGATCTCTATCTCCGGTCATTACATCAGTTGGCTCAATGATCAGTGCATTTTCGTCGTTTACTTTTTCCGTAGAATCAAATTGAGCCATTTTTCCTCACCCCGATTTGGTCTTACATCTGATGTAACCCACATTTCCTCTATTCCCACATTTTCTATCTTTTCAATAAAATCCGTAAAGGTATTCTCTGTCATATCCGTAAAATAACGTCCGTTTCTTTCACCTGAAAAAGTTCCATATTTGAAAGAAGTATATATAATTCCATTGGTCTTTAATGCAGTCACCATTTTACGCATAACATCCGCAAGCTCTTTTACAGGCAAATGCAAGATTGAGGAACACGCCCATATACCGTCATACTTTTCAACTTCCGCCAACTCGTGAAAAGACATGTTTTTTACATCAATTCCCGTATATTCGCTTGCCAGCCTGCACAATTCAACAGAACCATCCACCGCTTCTACCAGATACCCCTGTGAAATAAAGTATTTCGTATCACGCCCTGAGCCACACCCGAAATCCAAAATTACTGATTTTTGCGGTAACTTGTCTGTGAACCTTTTCTGGGTAGATTCAAAATCTACTGATACTGTTCCGGCCGCAAATGCCTTTGCATTGGAGTTGTAATAGGTAATAGTCTTATCGCCCTCCATATCAATTACCTTTCATGTGCCGCACTGAACTCGATTGTATATGCGGATAAGAAAAGTATATCACATATGACTTGGTCTGTCGCCAAAATCTTCAAATTATTGCTGCCCGGTTCTTAAAAGATAAACTTACCCCGCATAAACCCTGCGGCGTCCACATACTTATTATAAAAGAAAAAAATCATGACAACCAAGGGGAAGATAAATGAGCGCAAAAACAAAAATTGTTGTATTCCACATGAAAGAACTGATCTATACCGCAATCTTTGCGGCTTTAGGCATCTTGTTCATAGTGCTGCTGATCATGATGTTCCTGCCCGACAAGGAGGAGGAGTCCTCCGCCCCGGACAGCTCCGTTTCCGAGGAACCCTCCACGGATGTGGACTCAGATGCCATTTACATACCCGGTATCTACACGACTGAGCTGGTGCTGGGAAACCAGTCTATCGACGTGGAGGTCATTGTGGAGAAGAATACCATCTCTTCTATCCGCATGGTCAATTTAAGCGACGCCGTCACCACCATGTATCCCCTGCTGGAGCCAACCTTCGAGTCCATCTGCAGCCAGGTCTACGAATTACAGACTCTTGAAGGAGTCACCTACTCTACCGACGCAAAATACACCTCTCTTGTACTGCTGGAGGCCATTCAGAACTCTTTGGATAAAGCGCTGGTATCGCAGCAGCCGTAATAGGATACCGCAAAAGGGGCTATTACAGCCCCTTTAAATCTTCCACAGTGAACAGATAGCGGGAATTGCAGAAGTGGCAGTTCACCTCCACATCCTCCCCCTCCTCTATTATGTCCCTGATCTCCTGCTTTCCCAGACTGATCAATACCTTCTCAATCTTCTGTCTGCTGCAGTTACAGGAAAAGGCCGTCTCCGCAGTACCGTTCAGCACAGGTGCCAGTCCTTCCAGCAGCGCTTCCAGCATCTGCTCCGGCGTGCTGCCTGCATCCAGCAGCGACGTCACCGACTGTACCCGGCTTAAATTCTCCTCCAGCCGTCCGATCACCTCTTCCTCCGCAAAGGGCATAAGCTGCAGGATAAATCCCCCCGCCTGACGCACCGTGTTATCCCGGTTCATCAACACTCCCAGCCCCACGGAGGAAGGCACTTGCTCAGACGTAGTAAAATAATAAGTCAGATCATCGGCAATCTCACCTGTCTGCAAAAGGGTCTGTCCCACATAGGGTTCCTTTAAACCCATATCCTTGATCACACTCAAGGTACCCCTGCCCACGGCTCCGCCCACATCCAGCTTGCCTGCGGCATTGGCCGGAAGGATCACATCCGGCACTTCCGGGTATCCCTTGACATTCCCCCCGGAATCCGCCGTCACCGTCAACCCCTGCAGGGGACCGTCCCCTCTGATCTGCAGGGTAAGCAGGTCTCTCTCCCCCTTCAGCATATCTCCCATCATAGCCCCGGCGCTCAACAGCCGCCCCAGCGCCGCCGTCACCACAGGGCTGGTATTGTGAATCTGTCTGGCTTTCTCCACCAGTTCTCTGGTCGTACAGGCAAAAGCCCTGATCTGCGCATCCGCCGCCGTGGCCCGCACAATATAGTCTCCCCTATTCATCCCGCTACTCCTTATCAGCTCTCGCCCGGTCTCTGTCTCATGATCCCCGCTGCCGGAAACAGCCGAATCGAATCGCCTTTTTATGCCTGCACATCCACCGGTTTCTTAGCCGCCACAAGCACTCTCTCGCTTTCCGCCCTCACCGCCCCGTCGGTGTCCGCATCCGTCATTTCCAGCAGTTCCAATCCCGCCTGCTCCAGCAGCCCGCCTATGGCCTCCGGCGTGTATCCCCGCTGAAAATGGGTCTCCGTAAACCGTCGGAACCGCCCGTCCTCCTCCCTGATGAACAGAGTCAGATCGTACTCATTGATCTCCTCCTCCGGGTCATAATAATTCTCCCAGATAAAGCTACAGTCCTCCCGGTTCTCCGCGATGGTGGTATCCCCGATGACCTGACGGTACTTGTAATCCGTATTAAAATCAAAAATAAAAATTCCCCCAGGAAAAAGATAGTTGTACACCAGGGAGAACACCTCCCGCAACTCTTCCTCCTCCAGGATATAGTTCAGGGAATCGCAGACGCTGTACACCGTCCCGACCGTACTGTACAGCTCCAGCTCACGCATATCCTGCAACAGATAAAGTATTTCGGAGCCGCTCTTTTCCTTTTTCTGCTGTGCGATATTCAGCATGGAGTCCGACGCATCCACGCCGATCAGATCATACCCCTTTGCATACAACAGCTCCGTCAGCGTCCCTGTACCGCACCCCAGATCCACCACCAGATTCCGCTCAGATTCCAGAATATCCTCTGCATCCCGCTTCGGCTTAGATACGCCGTACTTTCTGATAAGGGCGTCCAGGCGCTCCCCCCAAAGTTCATAGGGCGTATCGTCCATAAAAACGTCGTACACAGCCGCAAAATCCTGATATATTTCCATCCCTCGCCCCCAAACATGCCAGCTTCGCTGGCACAAACGCTAGTCGCCCAGCTTCAAAGCCACGACAAATCCCACCGCCAGAGCGATCACACCCGTCAAGGCGCTGACAATCGTAATCTGTGAGAAAGCCGTCAGGTTCATCAGCAGAATCGCAACCGGGGAAGCCACGATCAAACCAATGATGGCCCAATAAGCATACAGCGGAAACTTTTCAAAGACAATCTCCACCAGCTTTGCAATTCCGAAGATTCCCACGACCACACCGATCCCGAAAGGGATCAACACGCCGCAGCCGGACAATATCCCATCCATATCAAAATGCACAAGGGCTTCCACAAAATCCGTTATGGTTGCAAGCACCGGCTCGTAGAATCCCATCAACATCAATACCATGGAACCGCTGACCCCGGGAATCACCATGGTTGCCGAGGTGATCACGCCCACCGCAAAAAGGATCAGCACATTCCCGACGCTGAACG
>N._stephensi_709_foregut__coassemble_284_pt1 | contig 20406 bp, 18 predicted proteins | sample N__stephensi_709_foregut__metabat2_high_PE_003 | metagenome-assembled genome bin N | reverse complement strand
TTATGCACCGCTACGTCGCGCCCCAAGCGAAAGCGGGTCTGCATGGGGATGCCTGCTGTCTGCCGCCGTCACTTTGCGTAAGTGCACTCCTCCCGCTAGCACTCATTTTATGGTCATCCGGCCGTTCCTTGCCATGAATATGGACATATTATACCATATACAAATAATATTTCAAGTTTCACAAAAATTCAGTATGAAAAGTAATATGCTTGATGTATAATGAAAAAGATGGAAGGAGCGCGTAAGGCGCGAAGGGAGGAACTATATGCACTCACCTATAGAGATCGCAAGAAATTTTGTAGAGATCGGTATACATAAGGTAAAACTTTCCATATGGAAAATGGTGATATTGGGAATTTTTGCCGGAGTATTCATCGGATTTGCGGGAATTGCATCCACCACAATCTCAGCTACGGTGGATAACGCTTCCGTGGCAAGGCTGTTAAGCGCCTGCGTGTTCCCGGCGGGGATGGCTATGGTGCTGGTGGCGGGCAGCGAGCTTTTCACCGGAAATAACCTAGTCATTATCAGTGTCCTGGAGAAGAAGGTCAGGCTGCGGGATATGTTGAAGAACTGGCTGTTTGTCTTTCTGGGTAATTTTCTGGGGGCTTCCTTCGTGGCAGCGATGGTGGTCTACGGACACACGCCGGATCTCTTCGGGGGAAAGCTGGCGGAGAAAATTGTGGCCTCTGCCCTGGTTCGGGTAGAGCAGAGCTTTTCCGAAGCATTCATAAGAGGCATTCTCTGTAACATACTGGTCTGTATCGCGGTCTGGGCGGCCTTCGCGGCCAAGAAGGTGTCCGGCAAGCTGCTTATGAGCTTCTGGCCCGTAATGCTTTTTGTGCTCTGCGGCTTTGAGCACAGTATTGCGGATATTTACTTTTGTATGGCCGGTATTTTCGCCTCCGCAGAATACGGAATCGACCCGGCAGGACTGAACCTGGTAAGCTTCCTGCTGAAGAACCTGCTGCCGGTGACTCTGGGAAATATCGTAGGCGGAGCGGGCATTATAGGAGCGGGCTACTGGCTGGTATATCTGCACCGCACACCGTACTCAACCCTGTCCATCGAGGCGGAGCAGGAAGAAATGGATATTGCGGAGGAATATTGAGGCGTCAGGCCGCAAAGGTATTATATGATGACGAAATAAATAAATTTCGACAAGTTATAAAGATATAATACATCAATATAAATATTAACAAATATCATTTACAATGGGCGTAAAAATGGTAAAATAAATAAATCTGAAAGTAAAAATAAGCAAGAAAGGACAAAAAAGCAGGTCAAATTATAACAGCGCCTGTAAATGAAAAGGAATCAGAGTATGAGCAGAGTTTCCGTAAACGAGAAGTATAAAAAGTCCTATCACATGCCGCCGGAGGTTACATATGACTGGGTCAGGAAGGACAGTATAGACAAGGCGCCGATCTGGTGCAGCGTGGATCTGAGGGACGGCAACCAGGCCCTGATTGACCCCATGAGCCTGGAGGATAAGCTGGAGTTTTTCAAGCTGCTGGTGGAGATCGGATTTAAGGAGATCGAGGTGGGTTTTCCCGCCTCCTCCGACACGGAGTATAATTTTATCCGTGCGTTGATCGAACGGGATATGATTCCCGATGACGTGACGATCCAGGTGCTTACCCAGGCCAGGGAGCACATTATCCGCAAGACTTTTGAGGCGGTAAAGGGCGCGCCCCATGCAGTAGTACATTTATACAATTCTACGTCAGTGGAGCAGCGGGAGCAGGTCTTCAAAAAGGATAAGGAGGCTATCAAGAAGCTGGCGGTGGAGGGAGCAGCCCTCTTAAAGAAGCTGGCGGAGGAGACGGAGGGCAGCTTTACCTTCGAATACAGCCCGGAGAGCTTTTCCCAGACGGAGGTGGATTACGCGCTGGAGGTCTGTAATGCCGTGTTGGACGTATGGCAGCCGGACCCGGGGCACAAGGCCATTATCAATCTGCCTACTACGGTGCAGGTGGCAATGCCTCATGTCTTTGCCTGCCAGATCGAATATATGCACAAGCACTTAAAATACAGGGAGAACGTAGTCTTAAGCGTTCATCCCCACAATGACAGGGGCTGCGGCGTCAGCGACGCGGAGTTCGGCATTTTGGCCGGGGCGGACCGAGTAGAGGGAACTTTATTCGGCAACGGCGAGCGCACGGGAAATGTGGATCTGGTGACGGTGGCCCTGAATATGATGTGTCATGGGGTGGACAGCGGCCTGGATTTCAGCCATATCATGAAGATCAGAGAGGAATATGAGCGGTTTACGGGTATGAAGGTGCATGAGAGGGTGCCCTACGCCGGAGACCTTGTATTCACCGCTTTCTCAGGCTCCCATCAGGACGCTATCAGCAAGGGTATGACCTGGCTGAAGGAGGGAAAGAGCGGAAAGCGTTGGGATGTGCCCTATCTGCCCATCGATCCCAAGGATGTGGGAAGAGAATACGAATCCGACGTCATCCGGATCAACAGTGTGTCCGGCAAGGGCGGCGTGGCCTTTGTGCTGAAGCAGCAGTTCGGCTACTCCCTTCCCGCAGCCATGAAGGAGGAAGTAGGCTATCTTGTGAAAGGGGTTTCCGACAGGCGGCATCAGGAGCTTCTGCCTGCAGAGATTTTTGCTATATTTGAGGAGAATTATATTTCACCCCGCAGTGTGTTCAGTATTCCCGAGTGCCATTTTAAGCAGGAGCAGGGAATCCGGGCGGAAGTGACCATAGAGCAGGGCGGAGAAGCCCGTGTCATCAGGGCCGGGGGAAACGGCCGCCTGGATGCGGTGAGCAATGCCATCAAGACCTATTTCGGCATGAGCTATCAGCTTTCGGTGTATGAGGAACACGCCATCTCCAAGGGCTCCAGCTCCAAGGCGGCAGCTTATGTGGGACTCCTCTGTGACGGGCAGCTCTACTGGGGCGTAGGCGTGGACGAGGACATTATCAAGGCTTCTATCGCCGCGCTGACCTCCGCTGCGAACAAGCTGGCGGCGGAGCAGCATATTACCTCCGGCAGGGAAGAGCGTATCGTGGAGATCATCAATGATATCCGGAGCGATTACAAAAATGTGACCCTGGAGGATCTGGCGGAAAAGTACCAGCTCTCCAAGCCCTATCTCTCCAAGTATATCAAGGAGAAGGCGGGAATGACCTTCCAGGATGTGGTCAAAAAGGAGCGCATGAAAAAAGCCCGCGCCCTGCTGCGGGAGACGAACCGGACGGTGGAGTCCATCGCGGCGGAGGTGGGCTATGAGAACCCGGAGCATTTTAACCGGCTGTTCAAAAAGACCTACGATATGACGCCGGTACAGTACAGGAAGCAGGGTTAGGGAAAGGCCGCGGTAAGCGGCCTTTTTGAGTAGACGGGAGAATACATTTCATTTCGGGAATTCAGGAGTTGAAGCCCGCAAAGCCGGGCTCCACCGCCACATGCTCTACGGTATTATAGCGCAGGTTCAGGAACTGGTCGCGCTCCCTGTTGTACAGCTTTCTCAGTTCGTCGGAATAGCCTACCACTACCCAGGGAAGCGTATCGTTGATCCTCTTCAGGATATCCTGAGCGGTCTGCTCGTTGGGAACGCCGATATTGAAAGCGTCCTTGTAGCCTTCCACATAGAACATGACGCTGTAGGTAGTACCGGTCTTGATGCCGTTGGTGCGGTGGGTGGTGGTATTCTGGTAAGCCCACATGATCTTATTGTTGGGGATAGCCCTGGGGCCTGCGGAGTTCAGGTTATAGTAGAAGCACAGGCGGCCCAGCTTCGTGTCATCGTGCCTTGTGTAGGAGACGGCGGAAGCTACGTCGTTTTCTATGGCCGATTCCGTAAAGCCCGCGTTCTCGTAATCCCTGATAAATTTCTTCAGGCTCTTTCCTCCGGCGGCATTGATGATCCGAAGGATGCCCCAGATTACAAGCACTATTCCGCCTACAACCACAGCCACATAGATGTATTTGAAGCCTTTCTCCAGCGACATATTCACGTCTATGTAATAGGGGAGCGTCATTGCCTCAAACTGTGCCTGGGTAAAACCGCATAAGTCTACGAAATATTCCTCAAAATAATCGTAATCCTCCTGAGACAGCTTCTTGATCTTACCCGTGATATGGATGGAGTGGCTGTAATCGTCTTCGTTCGTGAAGTCCATAATGCCGTTCATGGCGCTTTTCATGTCTGCGGGAACCTTGACGGTGATGAAGCGATAATCCGTAGCGTAGTCGTCGCCCGTCCAAGTGATGTAATACAGGTAGGTAGTGGTGCGCCGATGTGTGGAGGTGTTCTCGCTGTACTCCTCCAGATAATTGTCAAACACGGCGTTGAGATCCGCCTGAACAAGCTGGTTCTTGATCTCCTCCGGCGCCAGATCTTCAAACTGTGCCAGGCCCGTCAGGGCATAAATTGCGTTGTTCGCCTGGAAGATGATCAGGGCGATACCGGCAGCGATCAGGATGATCGCCAGAGGCAGGGATTTTTTGAAACTTTTTTTCTTTAGCTCGTCTAGCATTTTAATAACCATACCTTTCCGTAACCTGCGAATCGTAACGCGAATCAATGCCGCAGGCACAAATTACTCTTATATATAATGACTTTAACATAGTAAGAAAAGGTTCGCAAGATAAAAATAGTCTGTTAAAATATTTACAGTTGCAGAGGATTCGTGTAAAATAGAGTGATAGTGGCGTCCGCTGCGGAGGATTCGCAGTTACTATTCATAGCCCATATTCCGCGAGAGATTTTGACGCGCTTTTTGCGTTAAAATCCGAGACAGCAAGCGCCAAAATAAGCGTTCTTTGCTTATTTTGTGTGCATAATGTTGCTATGAGCAGCGAAGCTGTGAATAGTAACGATTCGCAGGATGACAGGGACAGGACCCGGAAAAGAGAGGAGTCAATATGAAATTTAAGGATATGCCTTACGAGAGAGTGGATTTTGACCAGGTGGAGAAGGAGCTGAAGGAGCTCATGGAGGAGTTTGACGCTGCGAAGAGCGGAGAGGAACAGTTTGCGGTGCATCAGAAGTTTTACAAGCTGGACGATAAGGTGAGCACCTTGTATACCATCTCCCACATCCGCTTTGACATTGATACCACGGATGCTTTTTATGAAAAGGAGCATGAGTACTATGACGAGAAGCTGCCGGTATATCGGAATCTGCTGCTGGCATACCAGAAAAAGCTCTATGATTCCCCTTACAGGGCATACCTGGAGAGCAAGATAGGGCCTGTGGCCTTCAAAAATATGGAGATCGCCCAGAAGGCCATGGATGAAAAATTGATCCCTCTGATGCAGGAGGATAATGCGCTGAGGATGGAGTACAGCAAGCTCATTGCCAGCGCAAAGATCAACTTCGACGGAAAGGAGCTGAATCTTTCTCTGCTGCGCCCCTATCTGGTGCATCAGGACAGGAATATAAGAGCTGCGGCGTGGAAGGAGTACAACGCTTACTTTGAGGAAAATGCCGCCAAGCTGGACGAGCTCTATGACAAGCTGGTGAAGAATCGTACTGCCCAGGCGAAAATGATGGGCTATGACAATTACCTTCAGTTGGGCTACTACCGCATGGGGCGGAACTGCTACGGCAAGGCGGAGGTGGAAGCCTACCGCGCCCAGGTGAAGAAGGATTTCGTGCCCTTTGCAGAGCAGTTGCATGAGATCAGGCGGAAGAGACTGGGTCTGGATCGGCTGAGCTGTATCGACAACGCGGTATATTTCAAGGAGGGCAATCCCGCGCCCACGGGCACTCCCGAGGAGATCCTGGCGGCAGGGCAGAAGATGTATGGGGAGCTTTCTCCCGAGACAAAGGAATTTATGGATTTCATGATGGAAAATGAGCTGTTCGACGTGCTGGGACGCAAGACAAAGCGAGCGGGCGGCTACATGACCTATATGCCGGAGTACAATTCTCCCTTTGTGTTTGCAAACTTCAACGGTACCAGCGGGGATGTAGACGTCATCACCCATGAGTGCGGCCATGCGTTCCAGGGCTATCTTTCCGGCAAGGATCCCATCCGGGAGCATTCTGAAATCGGTATGGAGACGGCGGAGATACATTCCATGTCTATGGAATTCTTTACCAAGGACTGGATGGAAATGTTCTTCGGGGACAGGGCGGAGGACTATATTGAGATGCACCTGGAGGATTCGGCGGCGTTTATCCCTTACGGCTGTATGGTGGATGAATTTCAGCATATTGTGTATGAGAATCCTGACATGACCCCGGCGGAGAGGAATGCGGCATGGCTGAAGCTGGAGCAGGAGTACAGGCCCCACATGGACTATAGCGGCTATTCTTTCTTTGAGAGGGGTGGGTTCTGGCAGAAGCAGACTCATATTTATACTTCCCCGCTCTACTATATCGATTACTGTCTGGCCCAGACCTGCGCCCTGCAGTACAAGGTGAAGATGGACGAGGATTACGGGAAGGCATGGGAAAGCTATCTGAAGCTTTGCAAGCTTTCCGCAAGCGATTTCTTTACCAATATGATAAAGGAAGTGGGGCTGGATAATCCCTTTGAGCCCGGCTGCATGAAAAATATTGTGCAAAAGCTTGAAAAATATGTGAAAATGAAGTAAGATAGCAACGCAAGGAGAGGATCACTATGTCTAAGAAGATAACGGAAAACACCGGAGAAAAACAGGAAAAAGTTCTGACGAAATATGATCGGAAGATGCAGAGGAGACAGGAGGAACGGAAAAAAGCCAAGCGGGACGAGCTTGTGAGCAGAGTTGCGGGGATCGTGATAGTGGCGGCGCTGTTCTGCTTGGTAGCTTCTTTTCCGATCCGCAGTTACTTGACGGTACACGGCACCTATATCGAGGTGGCGGGTGAGAAGGTATCCAGAGTAGAGTTTGATTACAATTACAATCTTGTGAAGAATAGCTTCATCAGTGAGAACAGCTATTATCTGAGCCTGTTCGGCATCGATTTGAGCGGAGACCTGTCCCTGCAGATGTATTCAGACACTCTTACGTATCAGGATTATTTTGAACAGATGGCAGTGGAGAGTATTGCGGACAATAAGGCTCTGCGGGATCAGATGAAGGCGGCAGGCTTTACCTATGACACTGAGGAGGAATACGCGAAGTATGAGGAGGCGCTGAAGGAAGCGGCGTCTGCAGCAGGTATGACGGAAAAGGCGTATCTGAAGCAGGTGTACGGCGCGTATGCTACACCTTCCCGTCTGAAGGGCTTTATCACGGAGTCCATAGAGCTGGGCGCTTATTATGAGCAGGTTGCTGAGGAGAAGAGGCCTTCCGCTGCAGAGATTCAGTCCTACTACGAGGAACACAGGGCGGATTACGATTCCGTGGACTATCGCCTGATCACGATCAATGCCGAGCTGCCGACGGAGCCCACGGAACTGGCTGACGCGGCGGAGGAGACGGAAGGCGCTGACACGGGGGAGACCTACCAGCCCTCCGAGGCGGAGATTCAGGCGGCAATGCAGGTGGCGCGCACAAAAGCGGAAGCCGCTTTGGGGACAGTTTCCGAGCTGGGGGATCTGTATGAGAATGTAAATAAAAGCGGGATATTCAGTCTGCTTCAGGATTGGCTGTTTGAGGACGGAAGACAGACGGGAGATACCACGATTGTTGAAAACGAGAGCGGCCATCTCTATTATGTGGCGGAGTTCGTGGATCGCCGTCTGGATCAGACGCCCACTGTGGACGCCAGAATCATCATTGTGGGAACGGATTCCACGGTGGGAGCGGATGCAATGCTGGAGGAGTGGAAAGGCGGCGCCGCCACAGAGGACAGCTTTGCTGATCTGGCGGACAAATACGGATCCTCCGCGGAGGGCGGCCTGTATGAGGGCCTGATGTCCGGCGGTATGGCGGACGCCTTGGAGGAATGGCTGTTTGACAGCACCCGTGTGAACGGCGAGACTACGGCTATCCTCGGCGGCGAGGGAGAGAGTTCCTATGTGGTCTATTATGTAGGAACCGACGAGCCGGAGTGGTATCTGAATATCGAGTCAACGCTGTTGTCGGAGAGGTTGGAGGCGTATCTGGAGGAGATCGGAGAGGGATATGACTTGACGGACGCCAAGGGCAACTTGAACTATATTAAAGTGCAGGAGGAGGCAGTGACCGACGGTGAATCAGGGGAAGGGACAGACGCCTCCGAAGACGGTGGATCTTCGGAAGAGACGAATCCCTCCGATTCCGATGCTGCAGGGGGCACCGAATAGGAACAAGACAGAGGCGGTGGGTATTCTCACCGCCTTTTGAAGTAATAGCAGCGGTAACTGTTCAGCAGGTGCCAACAGCGCAGAAATGGGGATCAGGATGAAGAAAGCGTTGGTTTTAGACATTGACGGGACTCTGACAAATTCGAAAAAGGAAATCACCGCCGCTACCAGGCAGGCGATACAGGAGCTGATGAAGAAAGGACAGAAGGTGATCCTGGCCTCCGGCAGACCGACTCCCGGTATGCGCAGATATGAAAAGGAGCTGGAGCTGGAAAAATACGGCGGCTATCTGCTTTCCTTTAACGGGGCAAAGATCGTGGATTGTTATACGGGAGAAATCATTTATCAGAGACTTTTGCCGCTGACGTTCCTGCCGGGTCTCTATCGGTTTGCAAAGGAAAACGGCTGCGGACTGATCACATACCTGGGGAGCGACGTGATTTCCGCCTTTCCTCCCGACGAGTATGTGGAGCTGGAGGCGCGTATCAACGGCTTGCCGGTGAAGGAGGTAGGGAGTTTTCTGGAATTTGTGGATTTTGATATCAATAAATGCCTGATGACGGCGCCGCCGGATAAGGCTGCGCTTTTGGAGGAACAGCTTCAGGAGCGGTATGGGAGCCGGGCCAGTATTTATCGCTCAGAGCCTTTTTTCATTGAGATCATGCCTCAGAATGTGAACAAGGCGCTGTCCCTGGACAAGATTCTGCCTGTGCTGGGGGTATCCAGAGAGGACACTGTCTGCTGCGGCGACGGATTCAATGATATCTCCATGATCGAATATGCGGGTGTGGGGGTAGCGATGGGAAACGCGCAGCAGGTGGTGAAGGATGCGGCGGACTATGTGACTGGCACAAACGATGAGGACGGACTGGTACAGGTGATTGAGAAGTACTTTTAAGCCGGGGGTATGGACGTGAACAGCGATATGAAAATAAATCTGCCGGAGAAGGTTCGGCATATCTTAAGCGTAATACAGGCGGCGGGCTTTGAAGCTTATGTGGTGGGCGGCTGTGTACGGGACTCCATTCTGGGAAGGGAGGCCGACGACTGGGATATCACCACCTCCGCAAGGCCGGAGCAGGTGAAGGCGCTTTTCCCCCACACGATAGACACCGGGCTGCAGCACGGAACAGTCACGGTTATGCAGGGCGGGGAGGGATTTGAGGTTACAACCTACCGCATCGACGGGGAGTACGAGGACGGCAGGCATCCGAAAGAGGTAGCCTTCACTCCGAATTTGCTGGAGGATTTAAAGCGCAGGGATTTTACCATAAACGCCATGGCTTACAATGAAGAGGAGGGCTTGATAGACAGCTTTCACGGACTGGACGATATGGAGGTGGGCGTGATCCGCTGCGTGGGTTTTCCGGAGGAACGTTTCCGGGAGGACGCCCTGCGCATACTGCGAGCTCTGCGCTTTTCCGCCCAGCTTGACTATCACATCCACAAGGCCACTGTGAATGCGATTAAGAAGCTGGCGCCGAATCTGAAAAACATTAGCGCGGAGCGCATTCAGGCGGAGCTCGTGAAAATACTGGTATCGCCCAATCCGGATTTTCTGAGGGGAGCGTATATGTTCAAGGTAACGGCGGTGATCCTGCCCGAGCTGGACAGGGCTATGGAGACACCGCAGCATCATCGCCATCACATTTACAGCGTGGGCGAACATATTTTGCACTCCCTGAAGGGAGTTGAGCCAAATAAGATACTTCGACTGACCATGCTTTTTCATGATATCGGAAAGCCTGACACGCTGACAGTGGACGAGGAGGGGATCACCCGTTTCCACGGACACGCTCAGGTCAGCGCGGAGATGACGAAAAACATCATGCACAGGCTGAAATTTGACAATGATACGATCCGCACGGTATACAGGCTGGTGTTGTACCATGATTATATGAATGATATGGATCCGGATCTTCGGCTGGTGCGTCGGGCCATGAATAAAATAGGCGAAGATATTTTTCCGATGCTCCTTCAGGTGAAGTATGCGGATATCCTGGCTCAGAGTGATTACAGGAGAAAGGAGAAGCTGGAACGTCTGGAGAAATGGAAGGAGTTGTACGGACAGGTGCTTGAAAAACAGCAGTGCGTATCTCTGAAAGACCTTGCTGTCACCGGCCATGACCTGATCGCTACAGGAATAAAGCCCGGAAAAAAGCTGGGCGATATCCTTCAGAGCCTGCTGCAGATCGTACTGGACGATCCAGAATGCAATACAAAGGAAAAATTGTTGGCTGAAGCGGAAAAGCTGGCGAATTAACAACATACTTATTGCCATGCCACTTCCTGGCACAAATGGCTATGAAAGTCACGGCATGGCAACAAGTTGATGCACACAAAACGCCAAAGGACGGTGTTTTGGCGCCCGCTGTCTCGGATTTTGGCAAAAACATGCCAAAATCTCTCGCGGTGCCGTTCTGATGTCGTTTACTTTCATACTTTCCTGCCCCGTCTCATAAGATATGAAGAAAGCAGCGGCTTTCGAATATGAGGAATATGTGCGGGAGGGGAAGGCAGTGAATGACAGAGCGCTGGAATTGCTGGAGCAGTATGAGATAGAGGTGCTTCGAACCAGGAAGGGCAGAGGCGCCATCGTGTGTGAGACGGCGGAGGGCTGCCTGATCTTTAAAGAATATAAGGGAAATGAGGAAAGGGTAAAGCTGCAGAATAAGCTGCTGGGGAAGATAGCGGATTCCTGCGAAGTGCGAACAGAGAGGATCCTTCCCACAAAGGAGGGCGAGCTTCTCGTAAAGGACGGGGACGGGCAGACTTATATTCTGAAGACCTGGCAAGAGGGGCGGGAGTGCAGCAGCGGCGATAGAGGAGAATGTGTCCAGGCTGTAAAGCTTCTGGCAAGGCTCCATGCGTGTATGGAGTTGCCGGCGGAGGAAATCGGAAATATAGCCGTTTTCTCCCCGGAGAAGGAATACGATAAGCATAATCGAGAAATACGCAGGGCGAGAAAATATTTGAAGCAGAAGGGGCAGAAGCAGTCCTTTGAAACCAGCCTTCTGGGAGCCTGCGACTTTTTTCTGGAGCAGGCGGAGGAGATCACGGAGGAATGGAGAGAGTATAGCAAGGCCTTTGCGGGAAGAGACGCTGGAAGGAATATGGGCGGAACGGTAACACTCTGTCATGGGGATTACCAGTACCACAATATTCTGATGAGCCAGGACGGCTGGTATGTGGTAAATTTTGAAAAATGCCTGCCGGACCGTCCGGTCCGAGATGTGTATCTTCTGTTGAGAAAGCTTCTGGAAAAGGGTAACTGGTCGGTAGCTATGGGTGTGGAGCTGCTGCAGGCGTATGAGCAGGAGAGCCCGCTGTCGGCGGAGGATCGCATTGATCTGTATTATCGTCTCGCATACCCGGAAAAGTTCTGGAAGATAGTAAATTTTTACTATAATTCGGGAAAGGCATGGATTCCGGGAAAAAATCAGGAAAAATTGGAGAAACTGATAGCACAGGAAAAGGAAAAACAGCATTTTCTGGATGAGGTGTTCAGAAAGATTCATACAGGGTAAGAGGTAGAGCGGTGAAAGACAAAAGAGAGAAAAATAAAGAGAAGAGATATGGGATGAGGCTGTGTATTCTGGCAACAGCGCTTATGCTGCTGTCGGCCTGCGCGAACCCTTTTCAGGACAACGGGAGGGTTGAGTCGGATCAGTCCTCCTCGGAGGAGAGGTCGGAAACGGGATTTGTGCTGACGGGGCCGGACAGCTACGACTCCGCCGATACGGCGATCCTGGTGAGCAGAGATAAGAAGGAGAACACAGCTACCTTTCTGAACCTGGATCTGGGAAGGCGGTATACGCTCTCTATAGACGGAACCACCAGGTTTTATGACAAGTTTGGGGAGGGTATTTCTTTTGACCAAGTGCAGTTGGGGGATATTGTGGATGTGACCTTCCTCCGGTCTAAAAAGCATCTGACCACGCTGCAGCTCTCCGCTGCTGCTTGGGTGAATGAGGATGTGGAAAAGTACGAGATCAATTTGGTGCGCGGTGAGGTAAGCATCGGCGGCAGCGTCTACAAACTGACCGCCAACACCCAATATCTGTCTGACGGAAGAAGTGTGGACAGCATGGACCTGAATCCGCTGGATACCTTAAGCTTTCAAGGAATTGACAGCCAAGTACTGACGGTCCGGGTGGAAAAAGGGCATGGCTATCTGCGGCTGGTGAACGATGAGAATTTTGTGGGCGGCTGGATTGAGGTGGGACAGACAGAGATCCGCAGGATCACCGAAGACATGCTGCTTCCCGTTGCGGAGGGAAGCTATCAGGTTAATATCAGTCATAGGGGCGGGGGCGGAATCAAGAGTGTCACCATTAAGCGCAACGAGGAGACAACGCTGGATATTGGGGATTTGGAGATACCGGAGCCTCAGTACGGCATGGTGCTCTTTTCGCTGAATCCATCCTCCGCCGAGCTTTACATCGACGGGGAAAAGACGGACCCCTCGGGACCTGTGGATCTGCTGTACGGGCTTCATCAACTGATCGCCAGGGCGGAGGGATATCAGTCTGTGACCAGATATATTCGCGTGGCTCAGGAATCGGTGGGAATTAATGTAGAGCTGGAGGCCAATGACTCAGGGGAGGAGGAGAGTACGGAATCCTCCGCGGATACGCTTGTGGATTACTATCAGGTATATGTAGACGCGCCGGAAGGGGTTGAGGTATATCTGGACGGCAATTATGTGGGTATCTCGCCCTGCAGCTTCCGTAAGACTGCCGGGGTTCATGTGATTACGTTGAGAAAGAGTTATTATGAGACGCGGAGCTACACGGTGCAGATAGATAGTGAGGAAAAGGATATTTCCTTCTCTTTTGCAGATCTGGTGAAGGATGGCTCGGCTACAACGTCCGGAAACAGCTCGGCTACAACGTCCGGAAACAGCCAATCTACAGTGTCCGGGAACAATACTTCGCCGTAAAAAATAAAAAAAACGCGGAAATTCGGTAATATTGCTCAAAATACCTTGACAAAGCGTTAGAAAACAGATATAACTAGTATAGATGTTTAAGCAAGGCATCTGAGAACATACAAAAAAGAAAACTCAGTACAGGAGGAGTTCAATATGAACAAAACAGAGTTAGTTGCTGCAATGGCCGACAAGGCTGGCGTATCCAAGAAGGATGCGGAGAAGACACTCAAGGCTTTCCAGGATGTTGTTACCGAGGAGCTGAAGAAGGGTGGCAAGGTTCAGTTGGTAGGCTTTGGTACTTTTGAAGTATCCGTAAGAGCAGCAAGAGAGGGCAGAAATCCTCAGACCGGCAAGGCAATGAAGATCGCTGCTTCCAAGGCGCCTAAGTTTAAGGCTGGTAAGGCTTTAAAGGACGAGTTGAACTAAGCTGATCTCGCGATTATGGCGGAGAATCCTTCATAGGGTTCTCCGTTTTCGTTAGGAGAAAAGGAGACAGGATATGAGATTGGACAAATATTTGAAGGTATCGCGTCTGATCAAGCGCCGTACCGTTGCGAACGAGGCTTGCGACAGTGGCCGGGTCATGATAAATGACAAGCCGGCGAAAGCCTCTGCAAACGTGAAGGAGGGGGACATCATCACAATCTCCTTTGGAAACAAGGAGGTGAAGGTGGAGGTTCTGGACGTTCAGGAGACGGTGAAGAAGGAAGAGGCGAAGGAGCTTTTCAGATATATTTAGCGCAATGAGGCATGTTTTCATGGGTCTTCGCATAGGCTTTTAAAAAGGGATTTGAGCGGAGGGGCCTATGGAGGATCTGAACAGCAGTACACGTATGCACAAGATGACTATGACAAACCGGAAAAGCTGCGCCGTAAACGGGGTAAAGGATGTACTTTCCTTTGATATTCACGAAATTCTTTTGGAGACGGAGCAGGGGATGCTGATGATAAAGGGAGACGACCTGCATGTGAGCAGACTGACGCTGGAGAAGGGCGAAGTAGATGTAGATGGCAGGATCGACAGCTTTACATATTCTGATGCGATAGGCAGCGGACATAAAAACGAATCGCTGTTGAGCAAGCTATTTCGGTAATCATTATGACAAATGAAAATGAGTTTCTCCTACATGCCCTGTTAATGGGCATTTTTATTACATTTGTCTATGACGTTATCAGGATATTCCGCAGGGTGATCCCCCACAATTCTTTTTTTGTGTCGCTGGAGGATCTGGGCTTTTGGATTTACTGCGCAGGAACGGTCTTTCTGCTAATGTACCATGAGAGCAACGGGGAGCTGCGCTGGTTTGCCGTGCTGGGAGCCGTTGGGGGAATGTTGTTTTACGGAAAGTTGATCAGCCCCTTTTTTGTAAAATATGTATCTCTTATTTTGTCCCGGCTGCTGGGGATAATTGGTAAAGCGCTGAGGCAGATGCTTCGCCCGCTGGGTTTTCTGCTGAGAAAAGCAGGGAAGGGGGTAAAAAGGGCGGAGGGCGGTATAGCGCGGATATGCAGAAGTATTCGGAGAAGAATAAAATTGAGGTTGACGTATTTTATGAAAATGCTTAAAATAGGTTTAAAGAGATAAGGAAGTCCGGAGAGGAGGCTCTATGGCAAGGATAGGTCGCAGGATCGCATATCGTAAGAGAAATCAGAATAAGTTCAGTATGTTTCTTGTATCGCTGGTGGTGCTGATGATCATGATAGCGGCGGCGGTAAGAAGTGTGGCGCTGCAGCAGAAAATAGACGCTAAGCTCCGGGAGAAAGAACAACTGGATGCGCAGATCGCCGCAGAGGAGAATCGAGCCAGGGAGCTGGAGGAGCTGGAAAAAGAGATTCAGACCAAAGGCTATATCGAAGATATGGCGAGGGAAAAATTGGGACTGGTTTATGAAGGTGAGATTTTATTTAAGGAAGAGAAGTAGCAGGAGCGTGAAGGCTCCTGCTTTTTTTGTCGCAAAACTTTAAGGCTGCCGGGCTTTGTTTTGACAAAATAAGCGGCGGGGGGAATTTATAATCTCCATTGCTTGGTCCCACGTGGGGCCGAAGACAGAGATAGAAAGAGGGGCAGCGGATGAAGGCGGAGGAGGGCAGGCAGCAGACGGTACAGGTAACGGACTTGTGTCGGCGCAGGCTTTTAAATTATGCGGACAGCTTTTATGAGCTGGCAAGGAGCTATGACGGGAATTTTTGTCCCGGTACGGAGGATCGGCAGGGCGTTCTCTCTGAGAAGCGACTGTGGGAAAACAGGCAGATATTGAAGAGTCATTTGAAGGAAATGGCAAAGATCATGACAGAGGTGGCCTGTGAAACATATGCCTGCAGGCCCATGGAGGAGAAGAAAAAGCGCAGGATCATCCACGCCATGAAGGAGGAAGGGATCCGTGTGGAGAACCCCTGTTACATGGATCGAGGCGACGGGGCGGAGGCCATTGTGCTTACGATGAGTACGGAAAAGAGGGTCAGTATATCGGCGGAGGAGGTAGCGGACATGCTTTCTGTCCTGCTGAACCGCCGCTTACAGTTGTCTGTATCAAGTCCCCTTGTGGTGGACAGGGAGCCCCACAGCTTTGTTCTGGAGCGGGAAGCCCCCTTTCTGGCATTGACCGGGTTCGCCCGGGTGACGGAGGAGGATGAAACCGTTTCCGGGGATAATTATGCCGTTCTCGAGACAGAGAGAGGGCGGCTTACGGTCATGCTGTCCGACGGCACGGGTTCCGGGGAGCAGGCGGCGCAGGACAGCAGCCGGGTACTGGATCTGATGGAAAAGCTCTTAGAGGCAGGGTACAACACGGATACGGCTATCGAGATGGTAAATACCGCTCTCTTTGCCATGGGGGAGGACGGAAACCATCCCACGTTGGATGTCTGTGATCTTGATCTGTACAACGGGAGCTGTGAGCTCAGAAAGGTGGGCGGCGCGGCCACGTTTCTGAAGAGGGAGACGGGGGTGGAACGGCTGGCGGACAGAAATCTTCCGCTTGGGGTGTTCCGCCAGGTAAAGGTGAATTCTCTGGGCAGGGATCTGAAGGACGGGGACTATCTGTTTATGGTGTCGGACGGCGTGGTGGAAGCTTTTAGCGGGCAGGGCTATGAGGACGCCGTGTGTAATGCCGTAGCGGATATGGGAGAACAGAATCCGGGAGAGCTGGCGGAAAAGCTGCTGCGGCTTGCGCTGTTTGCCTCCGGGGGAAAAGTGCGGGATGACATGACGGTGGCGGTGATCGGGTTCTGGGAGAACAGTGCGAGCATGGGCAGTCTCGCTTGAGGGGTGTTGACACAAACGCGCTATGGCGGACGCTTGACTTTTTGTCGGGAATGGTCTAACATTTCCATATGGTAAAGCAGGCGGAAGAAAAGGTTTTTTCCTTTATGGAAAAGCATGAAATGATACACCCCGGGGATCGGATCGTCCTTGGGGTTTCAGGAGGGGCGGACTCTGTTTGCCTCTTATTTCTGTTGCAGGAATACAGAAAAAAAGTGCCCTTTGAAATGCTGGCGGTTCATGTAAACCATGGCATCCGGGGGAAGGCTGCGGAGGAGGATGGAGCCTGGGTGGAGGCGCTCTGCCGGGAGCAGGGGCTGGCCTTCCGGCTGGAATGTGCGGATGTAACGGGCTTTGCAGCCCGGGAAAAATGCTCTGAGGAGGACGCGGGGCGGCGTCTGCGCTACGAAGCCTTTCGGCAGGCGGCGGAAGAGTTTGGCGGAACAAAGATCGCGGTGGCTCACAATGCAGGGGACAGGGCGGAGACCATGCTGCTCCATCTGTTCCGGGGAACCGGGCTGAAGGGTTTGCGGGGGATCGAGCCGGTGCGGGAGGAAGAAACCTGGCCTTCGTGGTTGTCTGGCTGTCTCTCCGGCGGCATAACCGGGGCTTCCGGGCGGGAGGCGGGCATAGCCGTCATCCGTCCCCTGCTCTGCCTGGAGCGCAGCGAGATAGAACAATATTTGAAGGAACGGGGTCTTTCCTGGCGGACGGACGCGACGAACGAGGGGGATGATTATACCAGAAACCGTGTCCGTCATCATCTTTTGCCCTGGGTGGAGAGGGAGGTTTGCGCCGGGGCGGTAGGCCGTATGTGTCGGACGGCGGATGCTCTGTCAGAGGCGGAGGATTATCTGCGGCGGCAGACAGAAGAAGCTCTGGCGTCCTGCACAGCCCGGGTCAAGGATATTCAGGGTGAGCGGACGGAGATAGATGTGGAGAGGTTTTTGGGGTGTCATCCCGCTCTGCAGAAGAGGATGCTGCTGGCTCTGGCGGAGAGCTTGTCTCCCACGGGAAAGGATATTTCCGCAGTACATGTGGACATGGCCCTGAGCTTGTTTGAACAGGAGGGGAACCGCAGCGTGGATCTGCCTTACGGTATCTGTTTCCGACGGCAATATGGCAAGGTCATCACAGGGCGGCGGGAGAAAATTGCCGACCGACGGCGCGGTGAAGGCGTTGCAGCAGGAGGAGAACGGAGGACGGCGGCGAGCGCGCCGGAAGGACAGGAGGCGAATTTGCTGCCGGAACTGGAGTATTCTGAATTTTTTGCAGAGGGAGAGGAAAAAGTTTCTGGAAATCAGTATACGAAATGGTTTGACTGTGATAAAATAAAAGAATCGCCGGTCCTGCGCTTTCGGCGGACGGGGGATTATCTTACCCTGTCGGATGGCAAAGGGAATATGATTCATAAATCTCTAAAGGATTATATGATCACAGAGAAGATACCCCGTGAAATGAGGGACAGGATCCCGGTGCTGGCGGAGGGCAGCCATGTGCTTTGGCTGCTGGGATACCGGATCAGTGAATATTATAAGGTTGACAGGAATACAAAGCGCATTTTGCAGGTAAAAATAAAGGAAGGCTGCGGCTGCAGTGAGTAAAACGGAGGAGAAAATGGCGGAACATATCAGAGTACTGTTATCAGAGGAAGAGGTAGACAGAAGAATACAGGAGATCGGAGATCAGATCAGCAGAGATTACGCGGGGAAGAGCGTCCACCTGATCTGTGTGCTGAAGGGCGGGAGCTTCTTTATGTGCGAATTGGCAAAGCGGATTACCGTGCCTGTGTCTCTTGATTTTATGTCTGTGTCCAGCTATGGCGGTGAGACCAAGTCCAGCGGTGTGGTAAAGATCGTGAAGGACCTGGATGAACCGCTGAAGGATAAGGATGTGCTGGTGGTGGAGGATATTGTGGACAGCGGCAGGACGTTGAGTTATCTGATGGAAATGCTGCGTGACAGAGGGCCTGCGTCCCTGAGGCTCTGCACTCTGCTAGATAAACCTGACAGACGTGTCATAGACGTAAAGGTGGATTATACGGGATTTCAGATTCCCGATGAATTTGTGGTGGGGTACGGTCTGGACTACGACCAGAAATATCGCAATCTGCCGTATGTCGGGGTAGTGGAATTTGATGAACAGGAGGCTTAGGAATTGAGGCGGGAAGGCAGAGGATTCTATTCGTTTTTTATTTTTATCATGTTCATGATGTCTATCGTCCTGGTGTTCAGTATCGTAAATCAGAAGATAGAGGAGGATTATACAAAGGGTGAGTTCCTTGCTGCGCTGGAAAGCGGTCAGGTGACGGGAGTCGAGATTCAGTTGAACAGCGAGACGCCGACAGGAGCTATCAGCATTGAGCTGAAGAGCGGGGAGAATAAGACCTTATATGTGACGGATGTGTCGGAAATGGAAGAGCTGATCCGTTCCTACGGCTTTGATCCCATGGTAAACGACGTGCGCCGGCAGAGTTGGGTGCTGACTACGCTGGTGCCCATGCTGATCATTCTTGTAGTGGGTGTGTTCCTCTTCCTGATGATCAATGCCCAGAATGCGAGCTCCAACGCCGGAAACGCGAAGATGATGACCTTCGGCAAGAGCCGAGCCAGACTGTTCAAGGGGGATAAGACCTTTACCTTTGAGCAGGTGGCGGGCCTGCGGGAGGAGAAGGAGGATCTGGAGGAAATCGTAGATTTCCTGAAGGAGCCCGGTAAATATAATAAGGTAGGTGCAAGGATCCCCAAGGGCGTACTGCTGGAGGGCCCTCCCGGAACAGGTAAGACCCTGCTGGCCAAGGCTGTGGCAGGGGAGGCAGACGTTGCCTTCTTCAGTATTTCCGGATCGGATTTCGTGGAAATGTACGTGGGCGTGGGCGCTTCTCGTGTCCGCGATCTGTTTGAGGATGCGAAGAAAAACGCGCCCTGCATTGTATTTATTGATGAGATCGACGCGGTGGCAAGGCGCCGTGGTACCGGTATGGGCGGAGGACACGACGAGAGGGAGCAGACCTTGAACCAACTGCTGGTGGAGATGGACGGGTTCGGCGCCAACGAGGGGATCATTGTTATGGCAGCCACCAACAGGGTAGACATCCTTGATCCTGCGATTCTCCGTCCCGGGCGCTTTGACCGCAAGGTGACGGTATGTACTCCAGATGTAGGCGGTAGGGAAGAGATTCTTAAGGTTCACGCTAAGAATAAGCCTCTTGCGGAGGATGTGGATCTGAAACAGATCGCCCAGACTACGGCGGGCTTCACGGGGGCGGATCTGGAGAATCTGCTGAATGAAGCGGCTATCAACGCCGCGAAGGGCGGCAAGATTTATCTGAGCCAGGACGATATACGCAAAGCCTTCGTCAAGGTGGGGATCGGGGCGGAGAAGAAGAGCCGGGTCATTTCCGACAAAGAAAAGAGGATCACGGCTTACCACGAGTCCGGCCATGCTATCCTGTTCCATGTGCTTCCGGATGTGGGACCGGTGTACACGGTGTCTATCATTCCCACAGGCCAGGGGGCGGCCGGCTATACCATGCCCCTGCCCGAGAAGGATGAAATGTTCCTGACAAAGGGGCAGATGCTTCAGGAGATCATGGTATCGCTGGGCGGAAGGATCGCGGAGGAGATTATCTTTAAGGACATTACCACCGGCGCGTCCAGCGATATCAAGCGGGCCACAAAGGTAGCCCGGAGGATGGTGACTCGCTTCGGCATGTCTGAAAATATCGGCGTTATCTGTTATGATGACGATGACGATGAGGTCTTTATCGGGCGGGATCTGGCTCATGCCAAGTCCCACAGCGAGAACGTGGCCGGGGAGATAGACAAGGAGGTCAAGGCTATCATCAATGACTGTTATTCCCGCGCGAAGGAGATCATTTTGGCGCATGAACAGGTGCTTCATAGCTGTGCAAAGCTTCTGCTGGAAAAGGAAAAGATCGGCAGACAGGAATTTGAGGCTCTTTTTGCGTAACAGGGCTGTGGCGGGAGTGCTTAGTCAAATAAAGAATTGTACAAAATAGACAA
>N._stephensi_709_foregut__coassemble_254_pt1 | contig 21413 bp, 20 predicted proteins | sample N__stephensi_709_foregut__metabat2_high_PE_003 | metagenome-assembled genome bin N | reverse complement strand
GGTGGTGCAGTGAATGCGGCAGGGGCGGAATAGCCCCTGCTATAATTTTTGCTTATAACAGCTTCTAAGATACAAATATTAGAAAAAAGCAGAGCTATGAGGTATAATTCTACTTATAATAATGGATTCCGTCAGTGAGGAGGAGACGCGGGTATGACATTGACACAGTTGATCTATGTCGTGACGGTGGCAGCAAAAAAGTCCATGAATCAGGCGGCAGCAGAATTGTATGTTTCCCAGCCTGCCCTTTCCGGCGCGATCCGGGATCTGGAGGAAGAGCTGCATATACAGATTTTCTTGCGATCCAACAAGGGGATTGTGATCACGGCGGAGGGAGAAGATTTTTTAAGCTACGCAAGGCAGATCGTCGAGATCAACCAGATGATAAGTGAGCGGTATACGGAGGGCAAGAGCCGGAAGAAAAAATTTTCCGTTTCCATGCAGCACTATTCTTTTGCGGTAGAAGCGTTCATAGAGCTTTCCAGGAAATTTTCCATGAACGAGTATGAACTGGCGGTGCATGAGACGAAGACATACGAGGTCATAGAGAATGTGCGGGACGGACGGAGTGAGATCGGTGTGCTGTACATAAATGAGTTTAATCAGAAGGCAATGAATAAGATCTTTGCCGAGAACGGACTGGAATTTATCCCCCTGTTCGACTGCGGAATTTCCGTGTACCTTTCCAGAAAGCATCCCCTGGCGGAGCGGCGGAGGATCCGCTTTGAGGAGCTGGCGCCTTATCCCTGCCTGTCCTTTGAGCAGGGGGACAAGAACGCCTTCTACTTTGCGGAGGAGGTACTCAGTACTCTGGACTATAAGCAGACCATCAAGGCCGATGACAGAGCCACAATGCTGAATCTGATGGTGGGGCTGAACGGGTATACCCTGTGTTCCGGCATTATCTGCGGGGACCTGAACGGGGGAAATTTTGTTTCCGTTCCTTTCGATACCCAAGATACTATGATCATCGGATATGTCCGGCGGAAAAACATGCCCTTAAGCGCTATAGGGCAGGAGTATATACAGATTTTAAGCAAATATGGGGACAAACCTTAAATATAGTACTCGCAACTGTCGGGCTTCCGGCTGATGACATCTGCGAGCGTGATGCCGCTCAGGTAATCACGTATGACCTTGTATAGTCCTTGGTAAATGGGCAGGGTAATGCAGTTGTCAAGGTTTTCGCAGAGATTTGGAGTATTGTCCATGCAGCTCACGGGCGTAAGGCTCCCCTCCGCGCTTTCCAGGATTTCCCAAACATTGATCTCGCCGGGATGCCTTGCGAGCCGATAGCCGCCCATATGCCCTTTGTTGGCGAGAAGAAGATTGCTCCGGTTCAGAAACGGAATGATCTGTTCTAGATATTTTTTTGAAATATTTTGTCTTGCGGAGATATCCTTCAGCGCAATGAACCCCTCGTCATAGTGCTGTGCAAGGTCAAGCATCATGCGGAAGGAATACCTCCCCCGGGTGGAAATTTTCAAATCGATCACCTCCAAAACCTATTATATCACTGAATAAGGTAGGTAATCAATATAAAAAAAGCAATCAGAAAGAAAGGAAGAACAGGAAATGGAATACGGTTTTGCAACAAAATGTATCTACGGAAACGAAAAAAGCTATGACAGGGAGGGGACGGGAGCGATCAGCTTTCCTATTTATCAGACGGCGACCTACGCGCACCCGGAGGTAGGGAAAAGCACGGGATTTGACTATAGCAGGCTTCAGAATCCTACAAGGCAGCAGGCGGAGAAGATCGTGGCTTCCCTGGAGAGCGGGATCGATGCGCTGGCCTTCTCTACGGGGATGGCGGCGATCACGGCTATGATGGAGCTGTTCCGACCGGGGGATCATCTGATCACGGATGCAGATCTGTACGGCGGCAGTATCCGGCTGTTCAATAACGTAAGCGAAAAGAACGGTATCTCCTTCAGCCATATCGACTGTTCCACAGAGGATGTGGAAAGCTATGTGCGGGAGAATACAAAAGCAATCTTTATTGAAACGCCTACGAACCCGATGATGAATGTGGTGGATATCAGAAGGATGGCGGAGATCGCAAGGAAGCACGGGCTTCTTCTGATCGTGGACAATACCTTTATGTCACCCTATTTCCAGAGACCCTTTGAACTGGGGGCTGACATTGTCATCCACAGCGGCACAAAATTTCTGGGCGGGCATAACGATACGCTGGCAGGATTCCTTGTCACCAATTCCCAAGAGATATCGGACAGAATGAGGTTTCTCATCAAAACGGTAGGCTCCGGGCTCTCGCCCTTTGACAGTTGGCTGATCATAAGGGGTGTGAAGACCCTGCCCCTCCGGATGGAGAAGGCACAGGAAAATGCAAAAGCCCTGGCGGAATATCTCCAAAGCGAGCCAAGGGTTAAAAAGATCTATTATCCCGGGCTGCCGGGCAGCAAGGGATATGAAGTGTGTAAGAGCCAGGCAAGCGGGTTCGGCAGTATGCTTACTTTTGAAGTGGAGAGCCGGGAGCTTGCGCTGCACATTCTGAAATCCACAAAACTGATACCCTTTGCGGAAAGCCTTGGCGGAACGGAGACCCTTCTCACATATCCGGTTACACAGACCCATGCGGATGTGCCGGAGGAGGCGCGCCTGAAAAACGGATTGACAGATCGGATATTGCGGCTGTCGGCGGGGATCGAGGATAAGAATGACCTGATCGCGGATCTGAAACAGGCTATCCGGTCGTTCGAACCATAAGATGATAGAAAGGAACGCAAAGATACTATGTCAGAAGAAATTTATGATTTTGATACGCCCATTGACAGAAGAAACACGGACTGTCTGAAATACGATTTTGCGGTAAGACGGGGCAAACCGGAAAATGTCCTGCCGCTGTGGGTAGCGGATATGGATTTCCGCACCTCCGACAAGATACTGGAGGCCATACAGAAAAGAGTGGCACACGGTATTTTCGGCTATACCGAGAGCGGAAGCAGTTATTTTGAAGCCGTGGCGGGATGGATGAAGGCAAGGCACGGATGGGAAGTGCAGGAAAGCTGGCTTGTGAAGACCCCGGGAGTGGTGCCGGCGCTGGCTATGGCAGTCAAGGCTTACACGGAAGAAGGCGACGCCGTGCTGATCCAGCAGCCGGTCTATTACCCCTTTACTGAGGTGATCAGGGACAACGGACGCCTGGCGGTGAGCAATGACCTGGTGCTGGGTGAGGACGGCCGGTATGTGATGGATTTTGATGATTTCGAAGAAAAGATCGTGAGACATCACGTGAAGCTGTTCCTGCTCTGCAGTCCCCATAATCCGGTGGGACGGGTGTGGACGGAGGAGGAGCTCCTGCGGGTGGGCGAAATATGTCTGAGACATCATGTGATCGTGGCCAGTGATGAGATCCATGAGGACTTTGTGTACGAAGGGCACAGGCATCGGGTGTTCGCCAATCTGGGGAAAGAGCTGCAGGCGATTACCGTCACATGTACCTCGGCAGCCAAAACTTTTAATCTGGCGGGATTGCAGGTATCCAATATTTTCATTCCCGACAACAAGCTGCGCGCAAGGTTTCGGAAACAGATGGACGCCATCGGCTATAGTCAGGTAAATACATTGGGACTCACTGCTACGGAAGCGGCCTATCGGCAGGGGGGCGCCTGGTATGAGGCGCTGCTGCGATACATCAAGGGAAACATTGATTATCTCCGTGCCTATTTGCAGGAAGAGCTGCCCGGGATCCGCCTGATAGAACCGGAAGGCACCTACCTGACATGGCTGGATTTCAGGAGCCTTGGGCTGACGGAACAGGAGAGGGAGCGCCTGCTTTTGGAAAAGGCGGGGCTGTGGCTGGACAGCGGCTTTATCTTCGGCAAGGCGGGAGAGGGCTTTGAGCGGATCAACGTGGCCTGTCCGAGAAAAACCCTGGAAACGGCTATGGGAAGACTGAAGGATGCTGTCGGCCCATAGGAATTGTATGCAATCATAACAAACACATAGGAGGAGAAAAATCATGAGTAACATTAAGCATTCTGTAGAGGAATTGATCGGAAACACACCGCTTTTGGAGTTGGACAATTATGAGAAGGTAAAAGGACTAAAAGCAAAAATCTTACTTAAAGTTGAAAGTGTAAATATTTTGGGCAGTCTGAAGGATCGTATTGCCGTAGCAATGATCGATGCCTTGGAAAAAGAAACCGATATTCAGCCCGGCGACTATCTGGTGGAGGCATCGAGCGGGAATACCGTGATCGCATTGGCCGCAATCGGCCGCAAGAGAGGCTATAAGGTTCTCGCTATTGTGGAACAGGCAACGCAGGAACGATTAGATCTTCTCCACGCTTATGGAGCAGAAACTATTGATGTGGCGGATTATCCGGATATCCTTGCCGGCTTCAGCAAGCTGAATGACAACTACAAAACCCATGATTTTCTGAATGAATATTTCGAACAAAAGGGCAAAAAGGAGGGGAATAAATACTTTGTGACTGCTCAGTGGGCCAATAAGGCAAACCGTGAGGTGCAATACCAAACGACGGGGAAGGAAATTGTCAGGGATACCGACGGAAAGGTTGATGTATTTATCGGCGGCGTGGGCTCCGGCGGTTCGCTCAGAGGGGTGGGAGACGCATTGCGAGAGGCCAATCCCGATCTTGAAATCATTGCCATCGATTCTGTTCCCGAAGAGCCGAATTCGCTTATCGGTATTCATAAGATCGTGGGCAACCCCGCGTTTATGCTGCCACAGCATATTACAGAGATAGACAGGCCCTTTGATAGAACGATCACGGTCACGAAGGAGGATGCCTACAGAGCGGCGAACGCCATTGCAAAATATGAAGGAATCTTCTTTGGCATCACGACAGGCGCTGCGGTTCACATTGCCACACAACTGGCAAGAGAGCCGGAATATGAGGGCAAAACCATTGTGGCTATCGCATATGACGATGTTTTAAAGTATCTTTCAACAGGACTGATCTCCCCCGAATATCTGGAAGCTTGACCGGAAATTTTTAAGAAAGGAAATGAGATAAATGGCAGACTATACAGCATATAATTTTAAAATCGGAAAAGCTTTTCGCCAAAAACAGGCGGCAAGCGCAGAGGAATATCTGGAGACCGCGCGCGCAGCTCACGGACTCTTCGAACAGCATAAGGTGATCACGGAGGACGGCATATACTGGAAGGAGCAGAAAAGCGTTGTAAACCCTGATGCCGGCGGAGCAGACCTCGGAAACTATGTGGGCTCGGGCGGCATTTTATTCTATTACCTGGAGCTGTACAAGGCCACAGGAATAGATATCTATAAAGAGTTAGTGTTAAAGGCGGCGGACTATATGGCAATCCATTGGAGGGACCAGAGCGCTGTCGCCGAGGAGAGTCTTCCCATAGAGGGCGCCGCAGACAGTATCTACCTTGGAATAGCGAGTGTGGGCATGATTCTTTCCGTTGTGTACGAGACTTTTAAAAGGGAAAAGGACTTAGAAGCCATAAAGGCCATTACCGATCAAATCATAGCAGACGCAAAGACCAATGAGGACGGTGTCTATTGGAGCTTTGATAAAAGTATTTTGTTCGGCGGCGGGACAGTGCTGTATCTGTATCAGATCTACGAGATTCTGAAGGATCCAAAAGTTCTCGATGCAGCCAACAAAGGCGCCGATGCAATATTAAAAGAAGCGATCAAGGATCCGCGCGGAGGATATGCGTGGACAAGCTATGCCCATGAAGGCCAGACGAGAGTGCCCAACTTTGAGTGTGGAACAGCCGGCATCGGCTACCTCTTTACGGTTGCTTATGAAGTATCTAAAAACGAAAGCTATTTAAACGCTGCCAAGGAGGCGGCGAATCATCTCAAGGCGATAGCTGTTCCGCAAGGAGAAGGTTTCCTGGTTCCCTGGCATGATAATCCGAATGAGGAAACGATTTTTTACGTCTCCACATGCCACGGCCCGGCAGGAACAAGCCGCCTGTTTTATCAACTATACAAGCTGACTGGTCAGCAGGAATACCTGAATGACATTGAAGGCTTGTACAAAGGACTCCGCCATATAGGTGTGCCCGAGAAGCAGTCAAAAGGTTATTGGAATACCACCTGCCTCTGCTGCGGGACGGCCGGCGTACTGCAATTCCTCATCAATTACAGTCTCGTATCACACGATGCAGATGTGAAGGATACACTGATCACCGCAGGAAATATATTGCTTGGCGAGCAGAAACGGCACGAAAAACAAAATATCGTATCCTGGCCGATTGCCTTTGAAAGAATCAAACCTGAAAATATTTCCGAAAATATTTCCTACGGGGCAGGCGCGGCGGGAATCGCCGGAGCGCTTTTGCAGCTCTACCTTTTCCTGGAGGGCAAATACCGGTGGGACAGGCTGTTTGATGACCCCTATCCCAAGAACGCATAATCAGATGTCAGAGGTCAAAAACGGTATTTTTCGACAGATCCCCTTATAACCAGTTCTAAGAATTAGCGATTGCACACGGGATTGACAGATGGAATGTAAGAGGATATAATACAACTCATAAAACCTATCAAAAATATAGGCAATAAAAACAGAAACCAAAAAGAAAGAAAAGAGTGGAGGGAATCAACATGGCTGAATTTAAGGAAAGTGCATTGGAGCTGATCGGGAACACACCGTTACTGAAGCTGAACAGGTACAGTAAAAAGGCGGGGATAAGCGGCGCGACGCTCTTCGCCAAGCTGGAATACCTGAATCCTGCCGGGTCGGTAAAGGACCGTATCGCACTGGCGATGATCGAGGATGCGGAGAAGACGGGCAGATTGCAGCCGGGAGCGACCATCATTGAGCCTACGTCCGGAAATACCGGGATCGGGCTGGCTGCGGTAGCTACGGCAAAGGGATATAAGGCAATCCTTACCCTGCCGGAGACCATGAGCGTAGAGCGGAGAAATCTCCTGAAAGCCTACGGGGCGGAGCTGGTGCTGACGGATGGATCGAAGGGGATGAAGGGGGCGATTGCAAAGGCAGAGGAGCTGAATCAGGAGATAGAAGGTTCCATTATCCTGGGGCAGTTTGTCAACCCGGCAAACCCTGCCGTTCACAAGGCGACAACCGGTCCGGAAATCTGGAAGCAGACGGAGGGGAAGGTGGATATCTTTGTGGCAGGCGTCGGAACAGGCGGGACCGTAACAGGCGTAGGTGAATACTTAAAAGAACAGAACCCCGAAGTGAAGGTGGTAGCGGTAGAGCCCGCCACAAGCCCCGTTCTGTCCAAGGGGACGCCGGGCGCCCACAAGATTCAGGGTATCGGTGCCGGATTTGTCCCGGATGTACTGAATACAAAGATTTATGATGAAATCATTGCCATCGAAAACGAAGATGCCTTCGCGGAAGGAAAGGCGTTTGCGGTATCGGAAGGAATCCTTGTGGGCATTTCCTCTGGAGCAGCCTTAAAGGCGGCAGCCATTCTGGCGGCGAGACCGGAGAACAAGGGCAAAAATATCGTGGTATTGCTGCCGGATTCGGGCGACAGATATCTTTCAACCCCGCTGTTTGCGGACTAGGATGCAGTACCATTTAAATTATTTGTCATAATGGAGGAAAGCAGCGTGAGTGGACTGATATATCTGGACAATGCGGCGACGACAAGGCTGAGGGATGAAGTCTATGAGGCGATGCAGCCATACTTTGGGGAACTATACGGGAATCCCTCCAGCATTTACCGATTTGCCGGGGAAAGTAAAAAAGCGATTGATAAGGCAAGGACTTCTGTAGCCGATTTTCTGCACGCCAGGCCGGAAGAAATCTATTTCACTGGCGGAGGAAGCGAGGCGGACAACTGGGCGCTGATCGCCACGGCATTTGCAAGGCGTGACAAGGGGAAGCATATCATCACGTCCGCCATAGAGCACCATGCCATACTGCATACTTGCGAGTATCTGGAAAAGCTTGGCTTCGAGATCACCTATGTGAACGTGGACGAGGACGGCGTCCTGAAGCTGGACGAACTGAAGGCGGCCATTCGGGAAGACACTATCCTAATCACGGTCATGTTTGCCAACAATGAGATCGGAACGATTCAGCCGGTGGCGGAGATCGGGAAGATCGCCCGGGAGAAAGGCATCCTGTTCCACACGGACGCAGTGCAGGCATACGGGCATGAACGGATCGACGTGGAGGCGCTGGGCATCGATATGCTCAGCGCCAGCGGCCATAAGCTGAATGGGCCAAAGGGCGTGGGCATCCTGTATGTCCGCAATTCCGTAAAGATCGGCGCCTTTATCCACGGCGGAGCCCAGGAGAGGGGCCGAAGAGCGGGAACCCATAACACACCGGGGATTGTGGGATTCGGTAGGGCTACGGAGATTGCGGAGCGGGAGCTTGATAAGAGACATTCCTATGAAAGCGGAATGCGGGATTACCTGATAGACCGGGTGCTGGCCGAGATACCTTATACAAGGCTGAACGGCCATCGGAGCAGACGCCTTGCCAACAATGCAAATTTTTCCTTCCGCTTTATTGAGGGGGAGTCTCTGCTGATCATGCTGGACCAGAAAGGCATTGCGGCCTCCAGCGGCTCGGCCTGTACCTCTGGCTCGTTAGATCCTTCCCATGTGCTGTTGGCTATCGGGCTGCCCCATGAGATCGCTCACGGTTCTGTCAGGTTTACGCTCTCCGATGAAACCACAAAGGAGGAGCTGGACTATGTGGTGGAGGAGCTGAAAAAAATTGTAGAGAGGCTCCGCAGCATGTCGCCGCTCTATGAGGATTTTGTAAAGAAGGGGAGGGAATAACATGAGTCAGGTGATAGAATATAGTGAAGCAGTCATGGATCACTTCAGCAATCCCAGGAATGTGGGTGAAATCGAGAACCCCAGCGGCGTAGGTACGGTGGGGAACGCAAAATGCGGCGATATTATGAGAATCTATCTTGACATCGACGAGGATCAGGTGATCCGGGACTGTAAATTCAAGACCTTCGGCTGCGGGGCGGCGGTGGCCACCAGCAGTATGGCTACGGAAATGATTAAGGGGAAATCCGTGGAAGACGCCCTGAAGCTCACAAATAAGGCGGTGCAGGAGGCGCTTGGGGGACTTCCCGCGGTGAAGGTACACTGTTCCCTTTTGGCGGAGGAGGCTGTCCACGCGGCGCTGTGGGATTACGCAAAGAAAAACGGCCTGCAGATTGAGGGGCTGAAGCCCCCCGTGGACGATATCGAAGAAACCGAGGAATTTTATGAGATGGCGGGCGAATAGGAAAAGGGTACGGCGCTAACCGTACCCTGCTCCGGATGACCGGAGTGGCCTCGTCGGCCAAAAAGCGGTCTGCAAGAAGAATTCAAGTCTCAATAAAGAGCTTCTTTTCAGCATCTGTAAGATTGGCGATTGAAACACCTTTTTCTCTGGCATACTGCCGGATACCTTTAAGATTCAGCTTCGCTTTTGGAAGTTCACTTGCCATGATCGGTTCCGGCATATTCTCAAGCTGCTTATAATATCTGGCATAGTCAAATTTCCTCATCTGTCCATTCATAATCGTACACCTCCCTCAATTCTGTTGCTTCTTCCTCATAAATTGCAATTTGAAATGGATGCAGCATTGCAATATGTTCCGCCTTGAATACGCTACAATAATGATTCACCAAGTCCATATTCGCTGCATACCCCACAATCGTGCCACCAAACCCATATTCCACAGACTTATCCGCTGCTATAGCAAACAAATGACCTCCCACACCTGAATATTTGGGATTGTCACACAATAGCTTATTATTTTGCGGTGCCGCACACATCCAAGCAATGTAAACTGCCTGAAAATCCTTATTCCGACTCAGAGCAACCAGCCCTTGGATATCCACAGTCCCCTTTACTACAAGTGCATATACCTCATGCTCCTGCAATAATTTAACCCAATCAGTATACCATCCATTCTTTTTGATAAATTTTGACAAGAAACTCTTGCGCCGAATCCGGATAACTTCCGTCTGTACAAAATCTCCCGTCTCATTATCTTTCAGGCAAGGAGTCAAATCATCAATCCATACATTTAACACGAAATCGCCCTCTTCATCTTCGTTTATATTTCCGTCTATAGTATATCATGTTCACACAGATTTCACCATAAAATAATTGTTTTCTGTTAATACTGTTCCCATTTGGAACCAAATTTTTTGAAATAGTATTTTGCAATATATAATAGCTTATGATATGATGTTCTATGCGAAGAGATAGTATTACGAAAAGGAGGAGAAGAATGAACACACAGTTCAAAAAGGGAGCATTGGAGCTCTGCGTATTATCTCAGTTGACTAAGGGAGACAAGTACGGCTATGAGCTGACGGAGCGTATTTCCGTGGAGATGTCCATTGCGGGCGGCACGCTTTATCCGATTTTGCGGAAGCTGAAGGAGGACGACTATGTGACGACTTATCTGGTGGAATCGGAATCCGGGCCCGCCAGGAAATATTACAGGCTGACGGACAAGGGAAGGCAGTACCAGGAAACGGTCAGGCGGGAATGGGATGATTTTGTGAGAGCGGTGAATGAACTGATATGAGATAAAGGAGGAGACAATGACAAAGACAGAGTATATGGAAGCTTTGCAGAATAAATTGGAGAGCTTCAACAGGGAATTACAGCAGGAGATCATGGAGGATTATGAGCGGCATTTCGCGGAAGGAATCGCGGCAGGCAAAACCGAGGAGGAGATTGTCGCTGAGCTGGGAAGTATCGAGGATATGATCAGTGATCTTCCGGAAGAAGACATCAAGCAGGAGATTCAGCTTCCGGAGGAGAGCCGGAGAAGCGATGCCTACGAGGGACAGTACAAGGCGGTGGTGATCGACGGTCTTGTAGCGGATGTCAATCTGGAGCAGTCTGACGACGGGCGGCTGTATGTGGACTACCATAACGACGTGGATCAAAGGTATCGTTTTTATCAGTATGAGGAGGGCGGCATCTTCTATGTTGGGGTGCGAAAGAACGGCAGTACCAGCGAGAAAGAGGCAAAGCGCGCAATGAAGATCATGCTGTTCGGCAAGGAGTTGGATCTGGGCAATGCCTTTGACAGCATCGACAGAGCCTTTGACGATATTGACAGAACCTTCAGCGGTATGGGAAAATCCTTCAGCGTCAACAGCGGCGATATCGCGTTAGATATCAAAATTCCGGCTGGAATGCCCAGAGTGGAGTTGAAGACCCTCAGCGGCGACCTAGATGTGCGAGACGTGACGCCGGAGCAGTTGAGTATCCATACCACCAGCGGCGATATTGAGATACGGCATGTGACTGCTGACGGAATGAGGGTGAACGCTACCAGCGGCGATATCATAGGAAGCCAGATATCCTGTACCGATCTGAATGTGAATGTCACCAGCGGGGATCTGGAGCTGGAGGATGCGGAAGCGACGATGCTTTATCTGAACACTACCAGCGGAGACATTTCGGGAAATTACATGCGGGGAAATATTGTGGAAATAGGTACTGCCAGCGGCGATGTGGATTTCCGGGGCCGCTTTGAGAGGTTCAGCATCAGGACCGGAAGCGGCGACGCAGATATCAGGGTGGAGGATCAGGCCAGAGATATCAGGATCAATACCGGCAGCGGCGATGTAGAGCTGGATGTAACCGCGGTGCAGGGTGCAAAGGTGACGGTGAGCACCGGCAGCGGCGAGGGAACGGTCTATGAGTCTTCCTCCCGGGCTACTCATAAGGTAAATCGGGGTTCCTGTACCGTGGGCAGCGGCGACTGTCTGGTATATGTGAGCACCGGCAGCGGCGACGCTGAGGTGAAGTGCAGATAGAGGATAGGTGTAACAGATGTTCCGTAAGGGCCGTGCCAACGCACGGCCCTTATTGACTTTCCGCTTTATGAATGGTAAAATGTCCGCAAAGAGTGGGAGGATATTTATGTCTGGGAAAAAGAGGATGGCGAATCTGGAATTGCTGCGCTGCGTGGCGATGATGATGGTCGTCGTACTGCACTATCTGGGAAAAGGCGGGCTATTGCCGGATCTGAAGACGGAGAGCATGGACAGAGCCGGAGTTGCGGCCTGGATGCTGGAGTCGTTCTGCTGCGTAGCGGTCAACGTCTATATGTTTATCAGCGGTTACTTTCTATGCACCTCTTCCTTTAAGCTGAGCCGTCTGCTTCGCCTGTTGATTCAGATCTGGCTGTATTCTGCGGCATTCGGAGTCCTGGGAGCGGCCACGGGAGTGATCGAAGAGACGCCTGTGGACATCCATTATTTTCTGACGCTGATCTTTCCTGTGTCCATGGGCCACTACTGGTTCATGACGGCATATGTCTTCCTCTATCTGCTTCTCCCCTTTGTGGGGTCTGCGGTAAAGCGAATGACGAAACAGCAGATGCAGCTTGCACTCTGTCTCTTATTTGGGATGTTTTGTATTCTGAAAAGCGTCCTGCCTTTGCAGCTTGAGATGGACGGGGAAGGCTATGACTGTCTGTGGTATCTGTGCGTGTTTGTGGCAGCGGTTTATGTCCGCAGATTTGGGATATCCTTCCTGAAAAAGAGGGGGAGAGCCCTCTGCCTGTATGTAGTCTGTAGCCTGCTGATATTCGGGGGGACTATGGGGCTGCGGCAGATTTATCTCTGCACAGGAAGGTTGGAGAAGACGCTGTCTGTGTGTATGGAGTACAACCATCTTCTGCCGTTTCTGGCTGCGATGGGACTTTTTCTCTTTTTCTCTGCGCTTAAGATTAATGAAAAAGCAGCAAATATCATCAATAAAATCAGTCCATATACGCTGGGGGTTTACCTGCTGCATGAGAACCTGGGGCTGCGCTATACCTGGCCGCGTTGGCTGGGGGCCGACAGGGTATCCGGTGTGCCGAGCCTGATCCTTTGGACACTGCTGGCGGCGGTCTGTGTGTTTGTCTGCGGTATTTTAACGGATATGCTGCGGGCGGGCGTGATGGGACTTTTTCAGCGGCTGTTGAGCGGATGGCCTGTCTACAGGCGTCTGACAGACAAGGTGGCAGCGGCGGATGAATTGTTTCGGGAGTAAAGGCTGTCCGGGAGGGAGTGCAGGGGTATGAGCGAGCGGTTAGAAAGAAGAGCAGGCGGCAGCGCCGGGGCCGGAATCAAAAATTTGGGTGAGAACCTGTTTATCGTTATTCTGGCATTCTATCCCCTGAGACATGTGCGCTGGGGCCTGGATCTCATGGATACAGGCTACAACTATGCCAATTTTGTTTACATGGGAACGGAACACATGGATCCCATGTGGCTCTTTTCCACATGGCTGTCTAACGCTGTGGGACACTTGCTTACAAAGCTGCCCGGGGGCGGGCGTCTGGTGGGGATGAATATTTACACGGGGCTGTTTGTGAGCCTGCTGGCGTTGGCGGGGTATTTTTTCTGTACCAGGAAGCTGTCGATCCGTCCCTGGGTGGCATTCCTGGGAGAAATGCTGGCAATGAGCCTTTGCTGGTGTCCTACGGCTCTGCTGTACAATTATATGACGTATGTACTTTTTTTAGGGGGCTTTATCTTATTGTACCTGGGGCTGACGAAGGACAAAAAGGAATACCTGATCGGCGCCGGAGTCTGTCTGGGGGCCAATGTTCTGGTAAGATTCTCGAACCTGCCGGAGGCCGCTATGATATTGGCGGTCTGGGTATATGACGCTATGGATGCAAAGGAGCGCAGGCTGGTGTTTCGGGATACCATCGGACAGGGAGCGGGAATGCGGCCTCTGGTGGAGGAGGGATTTTGGAAGAGGACCTTGAGACATACGGGCTGGTGTCTGCTGGGCTATTTGTCCGCATTGCTGTTGCTGTTTGGCTTTATCCATATTCGATATGGTATGGGAGAGTATGTGAAGGGAATTTCCGATCTTTTTCAGATGACGGAAACGGCATCTGATTACAAGGCTTCGGCTATGGTGATCAACATGCTGCGGGACTATGTAGATCATCTTTACTGGGTGGTCCGCATGGGAGTTTTTCTGGTGGGGGGTATGTTGCTTTCCATGGCGGCGGGACTGGTAAAGGGCAGGTGGGCGGCCATTGCAGGGGGTGTTGCCCGGGCGGGCAGCATAGCAGTGAGTATTGCCATGGTAGTGTGGCTTTATTACAGGGACGCTGAAGGGGAAAGAACTGTCCTTTGCAGTTTTGCGTTTTACAGCTATGATTCCATACTGCGGCCCGGCATTTTGTTTTTGATGCTGACGATGTTCATAGCGGTGGTTCGGGTGTTGCATCCCCGCAGCAGAAAGGAGGACAGGCTGTTGGGGGGAATGCTGATCCTGGTAGTCCTTCTGACCTCTCTGGGGAGCAATAACAGATTCTTTCCCAGCTTGAACAACTTGTTTATCGCCGCGCCATATACGTTGCAGGCGTGTCGGGATTTCATCGTCGGATGCAAAGATAAAAAGATAGTGGGGGTTACTGTTCCTGTATTTCCGGTAAAATGCGTATTGTCCGTGTTTCTGCTGATCTGCTTTTTACAGTTTGGCGGTTTTGGCGTTCAATTTGTCTTTGCCGAGGGAACCGGGGTGCAGGATATCAGCGCCCATGTAGAAAACAACGAGATTCTGAAAAATGTCGGAATGTCGGAAGAAAAAGCGGAGTGGATGCGCGACATCAGCGCCTATGTCAACGACAACGGCCTACAGGGACAGGAGGTCATACTGTTTGGAGCGTCCCGTCCCTTGTCCATCCCCGCCCTTTCCTACTATTTGCAGATGCCCGCGGCCTTTAATCCCTGGATCAATTTGGCCTCCTACAGCAGCGCGGCTATGGAGGAGGATATGAGGGAGCTGGGGGAGGAGAGACCGGTGGTCATACTGGAAAACCTTGCTGCGCTGTATGAGGAAGGCGACAGAGACGCCATGGCAGAGGCAGTGGCGGGATACCAGGATGAGGAGTCCTTGTATGAAAAGCTACACATGATACTTGACTTTATGCAGCAAAACGGTTATGTGCAGACCTTTCGCAATGAGAAGTTCGCAGTTTATGAATGGCATGGCTGAACTGTTGCGGATAAAAACGGATTGACAGATGGGATGAAAATGGTAAAATAGAATCGGTCGATAAATTGATATAATTTACATGGAGGATGATACATAATGGGCAGTTATTACAGGCATACGAGAACAGAAAGCATTGGTTTGCCGTATTCCTTCCGGTGTGAGCAGTGCGGGCAGGAGAGCGGGCTGCGGAGGGCGACTATCGTGGGGGAGTCGGAGCTGAACAACTACCGTAAGCAGTTGAAGGATGCCGAGGAGGATAAGCTGCGCGAGAAGGCTCGTGCGAACCTGGCGCAGAAGCTGCAGAAGCTCCATCAGACGGTTACGGAGAAACAGATCATTCCCACTGATTTTTCGGATGAATGCCCTCATTGCCATCAGCCTCAGTCCTGGGCTTTGACGGGCATGAAAAAGCAGATGTACGAGGCGCCGATCACCTACTTTGCGGTGGGCGTATTCTTCGCTGCGCTGGGGCTTCTCGCTCATTATTTTATGGATCTGGAGTATGTGACCATTCCTGTGGCCATCGGAATAGTGGCAGTAGGCGCCGTTGTGGGCCTGATCAGCCTTCTGCGGAATGTGACGAAGATTCGGTCAAAGCAGCAAAAGACTTCTTCGGCCATGCAGGGGAACTGGCCGGTGATCGAATGGGAATCCGTACAGGATCTTCTGAATGCGAAATAACGGATGAAAAGGAAAGGTCTGCAGCTTATAATAGCTGCAGACCCTTTTTTTCGGCTTCTTTCATGACGTCCTCCGGCCAGAGGGAACATTGTACCTCGCCAATGTGCGCCTTTCGCAGGAAAAACATACAGATGCGGGACTGACCGATACCGCCTCCGATGGTGTAGGGCAGCTCGCCGCTTAAGACCGCCTTGTGGAAAGGCAGCTCAGCCCGTTCGGGGCAGCCGGCTTTTTGCAGTTGTTCCCGCAGAGCCTTTTCGTCCACACGGATCCCCATGCTGGAAAGCTCCAGAGCGATATCCAAAACGGGGTAGTAGACGATGATGTCTGCGTTTAATGCCCAGTCGTCATAGTCCGGAGCGCGTCCGTCGTGAGGCTTGCCGTTTTCCAGCACGTCTCCGATCTGCATGATGCAGACAGCGCCTTTTGCCTTTGCAATATAATACTCCCGCTCCTTCGGCGTATAGTCAGGGAACATTTCCTCAAGCTCGGAGGTGGTGATAAAGAAAATGTCATGAGGAAGGATTTCTTCTATGTAATCGTAGTGGATGGACATGTATTTTTCGGTTTTTCGCAGTACCTTGTATACAGTGCGGACAGTGTCCTGCAGAGTCTCGATGCGGCGTTCTTCTTTGGAGATGATCTTCTCCCAGTCCCACTGGTCCACATAGACGGAGTGAATATTGTCGGGCTCTTCATCTCGGCGGATGGCGCTCATGTCGGTGTAGAGTCCTTCTCCCTGCGTAAAGCCGTATTTTTTCAGAGCGTAGCGTTTCCACTTTGCCAGGGATTGTACGATTTCACCCTCCCTGCCGTCCTGATATTTGATATCAAAGGTGACGGGGCGCTCTATGCCGTTCAGGTTGTCGTTTAAGCCGGACTCCGGCGAGACAAAGAGCGGAGCGGATACCCGCAACAGATGGAGTCTTTCCGCCAACAGTGTCTGAAAGAAATCCTTTACCATCTTAATGGCGATCTGCGTGTCGTACAGGTTCAGTTCGGACTTGTAGTTCTGGGGCAATGTAAAATTTTTCATATTAACAGCCATGCCTTTCTATATATCACTATATACTCTCTTACTGTAGTATACTCACTTTGCTCTCCGCTTTGCAACATTTTTTTTACTTGCCAGAACAGAACGTATGTGCTATTATAAAACAGAACAAGTGTTCTGCGTGAAAACACGCTGCGTATTGGAGGAACAGACATGGTGTATCTTACAGCCGGAAGTGATATGTCGATTATGGATAAACTGGGCATTCTCGCGGATGCTGCCAAATATGATGTGGCCTGCACATCCAGCGGCGTGGAGCGAAAAGGCAGGGCGGACGCCGTCGGCAACTGCGTAGCTGCCGGTATCTGCCACAGCTTCAGCAGCGACGGCAGGTGTATTTCTCTCCTGAAGATCCTTTTGACCAACGAGTGCGTCTATGACTGCAAATACTGCCAGAACCGCTGCTCCAACGATATTCCCCGGGCAGCCTTTACGCCGGAGGAAATCTGTACCCTGACGATGGAATTCTACCGCAGGAATTATATCGAAGGGCTTTTCCTGAGTTCAGGGGTGCTGCGGGATCCGTCCTTTACTATGGAGTTGCTTCTTCGCACCATCTATCTTTTGCGGAACAAATATCGCTTTAACGGCTATATCCATGTGAAGGCAATTCCGGGTGCAGATCCGCGGTTGATTCAGCAGACGGGATTCCTGGCGGACAGAATGAGTATCAATCTGGAGTTACCTACGGCAGCAGCCCTTGAGGCTCTTGCGCCCAATAAGCATCGGACTACGATCCTGAAGCCTATGCGCCAGATTCAAAATGGGATCAGGGAGAATAAAAACGATCTGGTGCTCTATCGCAATGCTCCAAGCTTTGTGTCGGGAGGACAGTCTACACAGATGATCATCGGGGCAACGCCGGAAAGCGACTATCAACTGCTCCGGGTGGCGGAGAGCCTGTACCAGAAGTTCGAACTGAAGAGGGTATTCTACTCCGCTTTTGTCAATGTGACAGGCGATAAGGCTCTTCCGGCGCTGCCCGGCGGGCCGCCGCTCCTTCGGGAGCACAGACTGTACCAGGCGGACTGGCTTCTCCGGTTTTACGGCTTCAGCGCGGAGGAGCTGTTGGATGAGAAACGGCCTTTTTTCAATGTGATGCTGGATCCGAAGGAAGACTGGGCGGTGCGGCATCTGGAACAATTCCCGGTGGAGGTCAACAGGGCTCCTATGGCCCAACTGCTCCGAGTTCCGGGGATCGGGGTGAAGAGCGCAAAACGGATCTTGGCGGCCAGACGCTGCACAAACCTTTCCTTTGGGGACTTAAAGAAGATGGGGGTGGTGCTGAAACGGGCGGTATACTTTATTACCTGCGGCGGGCGAATGATGTACCCGGTCAGGCTGGATGAGGACTATATTGTCAGAAACCTCACGGAAAAGAAGGACAGGATACAGTTTGGCAGCGACGGCATGACTTACAGGCAGATGTCCCTGTTTGACGATAGCCGTTTTGCTGAGACAAAAGGAGTGATATAAGGATGACAGTATACAGATGTGAGGATTCGTTGGAGAGTATTTTTACAGCAATTTATCTTTCCTATGAGGAGAACCGAGAGGCGGAGGAGACTTATTTGGCTCTGGATGATGATCCCATGCTCTTTGCGGAGGATGTGGCGGTGCAGCCGGATATTTCCAGAGTGGTGAAGGTGATGCGCACACTGGAACGGCGTTTTGGAGAGGATGACTATCTTACGGTCTGTATGGCTCTTGCATCCCCGGACAGAGGGAAGGCACAGGCCATCTATAGAACCGTGGTAAAAGGACTGGATGAGAGATGCGCCAGGGGGCGCCTGTTCGACGATCTGACGGATGACTATGTGCTGAAGACCTTTTCGCTGGCCAGGGCGGCGGATCGGGAAATCCAGCACCTCAAGGGTTTTCTGCGGTTTCAGGAGCTGGCAGGCGGAATGCTGTACGCTGAGATCGGGCCGAAGAGCAATGCTGTCACCTTTTTGATGCCCCATTTTGCGGAGCGGCTTCCCGCGGAGAACTTTGTCATACATGACAGCGGAAGAAATATCTTTGGAATACATCCGGCCAAGAGGCCATGGTATCTTTTTTTGGGGGAAGAGACGGAAATGCCCCAACCGGAGCTTTCCGCGGAGGAAATGCAGTGTCAGGAGTTGTTTCGGCAGTTTTGCAGGACGATTGCCATCAAAGAGCGGAAAAACCCGAAACTTCAACGCAATTTGCTGCCTCTGCGGTTCAGGGAGTATATGATTGAGTATGCCAAAATTGTATTGTAAAAAGTGTGCGGGAGGCATAAAAGTATTCTTTTTTGCTGTAAAGTGCTAAAGCGCTAAGCAAACAGATTGCACAAAGAACGAGGGAGATAAAAGGGAGTTATTGTAGAAAATATTAAAATGTGTTACATACGGTAAAAAAAGAATCGAAAAAATGTTTATGGAAAACGCTTTACATCTTGAATTTTTTTGCATATAATGGGTAATCATAGAAATATGATAACTGTCGTTGTGTAAAGGAGGATGTTTAAGATGGTTAAGACAATTCGTATGACCCAGGACGATGTTCAGCATTTTGTCGAAGTAACCTCCAGATGCGATTTTGACATTGATATTTCTTACAACAGGTATGTGGTGGATGCCAAATCATTTTTAGGAGTGTACGGACTGGATTTCAGAGTGCCGCTGACCGTATCCTATGAGGGGTACAATGCGGATCTGGAAAAGCTGCTTGATAAACACGCGTTAGCTTGCTGATACATCAACACACATTGGACTCCCTGTGAAGGATAGCGTACTATCTTCATGGGGAGTTTTTCGTTGCAGGGGAGGTGTGAAGAATGTGAAAGAGGAAATCCGCATTTCGGTTCGGGGGCTGGTAGAATTCGTACTGCGGCACGGGGACATTGACAACAGGCATCAGGCGGCGCCTGATAACGCCATGCAGGAGGGAAGCCGTATCCACCGCATGATTCAGAGGCGGATGGGCGCGGAATACCAGGCTGAGGTACCATTGAAGATTTCCTTTGAGGAGACAGGGTATCTTCTGACGGTAGAGGGACGTGCGGACGGCATTATCCGCCATGAGGACCGGGTCATCATAGATGAAATCAAAGGCGTCTACCGTGACCCGGCCAGGTTGAGAGAGCCCTTGCCTCTGCACCTGGCCCAGGCGAAGTGCTACGCTTACATATATGGGCTGCAGCAGGAGCTTCAGCAGATGCAGGTGCGGATCACTTATTGCCACATTCCCACGGAGGAACTGCGTTATTTTTACCTGGACTATTCCTTTGCGGAGCTGAAGCAGTGGTTTGAAGAGCTGCTGAGCTCTTATCGAAGATGGGCGGATTATAGCTGGAATTGGAAGAGAATAAGGAGGGAGTCTATTTCGGGGCTGCAATTTCCTTTCTCTTATCGCGAAGGACAGAAAGAGCTGGCAGCAGATGTGTATCGAACCATTTATCACGGGAAAAAGCTTTTTCTGGAGGCGCCTACCGGGGTGGGAAAGACTATCTCTACGATTTATCCCGCTGTACAGGCCATGGGCCAGGGGAAGGGAGATAAGCTTTTTTACTTGACGGCAAAAACGATCACCAGGACTGTGGCGGATGACACTCTGGAGCTGCTCAGGAAAAAGGGACTGCACTTCAAAAGTGTGATTCTCACGGCGAAGGAAAAGATCTGTTTTATGGAAGAGACAGAATGCAACCCCGACTATTGCCCTTATGCGAAAGGACACTACGACCGAATCAACGACGCGGTCTATGATCTGCTGACTGCTAGGGAAAGCTTCAGCAGGGAGCGTATTGAGGAGTATGCGGAAAAGCATCATGTCTGTCCCTTTGAGATGTGTCTGGATATGAGCCTGTTTGCGGATGCTGTCATCTGCGATTACAATTACCTGTTTGACCCCCATGTATATCTGAAGCGCTTCTTTGCAGACAGCTCAGCGGGGGATTATATCTTTCTCATAGATGAGGCACACAATCTGTTGGAGCGCGGACGGGAAATGTACAGCGCTGATCTGGTAAAGGAAACGCTTCTGGAATTGCGCAGAGAGTTAAAACAGACAGTGGCGTCAGAAATTTCCAAGAAGGGCAAAAAAGCTGATGTTTCCGGGCAACTGATGTTGGAAATGACAGATAATCTGACGGATGTGGCGGAAAACTCGGAGGCTGGTGGAACGATGTATCATCTGTCTGCGGTGAAGGCTCCCCGGAACCGCCGGGGAGGGCACAGTGTCCTGGTCCGTCAGGGCTACGCGGACAAGATGATCTATCAGATGGAAAAATGTAACCGGGAAATGCTGTTCCTGAAGAGGGAGTGCGAGCAGAGCTGCATTGTACAGGATATTGACTCAGTGGTGCAGCCGCTGATGCGTCTGCAGGCAGTTATGGATGACTATCTGGCGGAGCAGGAGGATGAGCAGTTGCCGGTGAGGGAGCCGCTGCTGGACTTTTACTTTGAGATCAGTCATTTTCTACAGATGTATGAGCTGGTGGACGAGAATTATGTGAAGTATACCCAGTTGCAGGAGGACGGCAGTTTCCTGCTGAAGCTGTTTTGTATGAATCCGGCTGAGAATCTGCGCCGCTGCATGGGGCGGGGAAGGAGCAGTATCTTGTTTTCGGCTACATTTTTGCCGATACAATATTATAAGAAGCTTCTGGGCGGAGAGGCGGAGGACTATGAGGTGTATGCCAGGTCCGTATTCAATCCTGCAAAGCAGGCGTTATTTATCGCCGGAGACGTCACCAGCAAATATACAAGGCG
>N._stephensi_709_foregut__coassemble_219_pt1 | contig 22928 bp, 21 predicted proteins | sample N__stephensi_709_foregut__metabat2_high_PE_003 | metagenome-assembled genome bin N | reverse complement strand
ATCACGCCGTCCTGTTCCGCCACAAGGTAAGGATATTTCTGCATGGTTTTTATCATTCGGTTTTGAAATTCCGAGAGAGTCGGGACGTCATATTCGAATGAAATCGCCGTGTTTTCCACATAGTACGCATAAATTGATAAAATTCGTTCCGCGTCCTCTATTCTCGCGTCCCTGACTGTCACATGATCCATTCTTTCATCCCCCGCTACTTCGGATTGTCGGTATGTACTGGAGAAATTATACTATATCCAATGGGGAAAAGCAACCGAGATAGTCCTTTGGCCTTTATCGTGAGGTGATTCATAAGTATACCTTTTTCCGGTAATTGCTTTTTTTGTGTCAGGAATGTGTGGAAAAGATGTAATCATTGACATTACATCAATCGAGCAATATAATATATTCGAACCGTAAGAAATTTTGAAATAAAGTTTTTAATCTGTTGGTTAAATGTCCGTTAGAACGAGGAGGGAAGGCATATGCAGATTTCAAGTCGATTTACGATAGCGCTTCATGTGTTTGCGTGTATAGATACATTTCAGGACAGCCATAAATTGACCAGCGATTTTATTGCCGGAAGCGTCAATGTCAATCCGGTGGTTATCCGGCGGATATTGCAGCAGCTCAAAGCGGCGGATCTGGTAACTGTGGCAAGGGGGACAGGCGGCTGCAGGATGGCTAAGCCCTTGGAGGATATAACATTTTTGGATGTGTATAATGCTGTGGAGTGCGTAGAAAGCGGGGAATTGTTTCATTTCCATGAAAATCCGAACCCGAACTGTCCTGTAGGCAGGAACATTCATTATGTATTGGACGATAAGCTGGCGCGCATTCAGCGTGCAATGGAAAATGAAATGACAAAAATCACCATTGCAGATGTTATCGCCGATACGAAAAAACGGATACAAGAATAAGAGTGATTAGTGTTTTCCATATCTGATCAGGGTATGGATAATTTTTTGAAAAAATTTAGTTGTAACTATTGACATTACAACCGAACGGTGGTATATTGTGTGTTGTAACAAAGATAATTACAACAAAATCACAAGGACGGAGGTAGCGTTCCATGAGTTTAAAGATAAGGACTATGAAATCTACAAAAGACTATTCAGATAAAATAGAGCGCCTGAAGCAGAACATAGCAAATGCGGATGCAGTTTTGATCGGTGCAGGAGCCGGGCTTTCTACCGCAGCGGGACTGACCTATTCGGGAGAACGATTCATGCGCTATTTTTCTGACTTCGCTGAAAAATATGGCATCAGGGATATGTATTCAGGCGGGTTCTATCCATTCGACAGTATGGAGGAATATTGGGCATGGTGGAGCAGACATATTTGGTATAACCGATATGAGCCGGAAAGCTGTGAGGTTTATCGTAATTTATATGAATTGGTCAAGGATACTGATTATTTTGTGCTTACCACGAATGTGGATCATCAGTTCCAGCTTGCAGGTTTTGATAAAAAAAGGCTGTTTTACACGCAGGGGGATTATGGGCTTTTTCAATGCAGCAAACCTTGTCACCAAAAAACATATGACAACAAGGAAATGATCCGGCAAATGATTGAAGCTCAGGAGAATATGAGGATACCTGCGGAACTGATACCGAAATGCCCTGTCTGCGGAGAGCCAATGAATGTAAACTTACGCGCTGATGACACCTTTGTGCAGGACGATGGCTGGTATCAGGCAAATGACAGGTACAACGATTTTGTGAGCAGGCATAAAAATAAGCACATTTTATACCTTGAGCTGGGCGTCGGAATGAATACGCCTGTGATTATAAAATATCCGTTTTGGCAGGCAACGGCCCGCAATAAAAATGCGGTATATGCCTGTATCAATTATGGAGAAGCATACTGCCCCAAAGAGATAGAAAATCAGTCAATTTGTATTGATGAAGATATTCGAAAGGTTATATCAGAGATGGTATAGTAAAACCCTCATATATACCTACCGGAATTTCTTCATTCAAATTATACTGTCCCATTGTATCGTTTTCAAAGCTATAAACTGTCACCATATTTCTTTCAGAATCAACGATCCAATATTCTCTAACCCCTGCTGTGCGGTATTTAAACAATTTAGTCATATAATCTCTTTGTCTGCTGCTCTGTGAAACAATTTCAATGATCCAATCCGGAGCGCCGTAACAGCCCTTATCATTTAATTTCGTAGTGTCACAAATTACAGAAATATCCGGCTCAACATAATTAATATCGTCATCATTTAAAAAAACGGCAAACGGAGCCGCATACACCTCACATTTTCCACCCTTACTATCAATATAATTCGCTATTGCCCGATGCAGCTTCGAACTGATTTTCTGATGATCTCTGCTTGGAGGAGCCATATAATGGATTTTGCCATCAATCAACTCCGCTCTTTCTCCATCTGGTAAAGCATAAATATCTTTAATCGTATATGCTTCATCTTTCCTTAAAGTATCCATTTTCTTTAATACCTCCAGCCCTGCTTCTATTATAGGCATTTTACACAGCGAATACAACAATTTCTCATAAAAAACTATTGTAAAAGTTTTTTTGCTTCCTTACACCATTCCAAATATGTCTGATAGGTTTTTATCCCAAACACAACCGTAAGCAGATAGTATTTATGTGTAGTATCTTCATTTAGGCATTTATTTAAGATTGTTTCTGCCTGTAAAAGATATGGCAATTCTCTTTCAATTTTCTTTTCAAACGCTTCAATATGAACAAGTGCCTGTTCTTCACCTTTCTCATTTCCGAAAAATAATTTTAACAATGTTTCATAACGAAGCTCGTCTTTTTCAATAGGCAGTGACAGCCATTTTTTCAAATAGTCACGCCCATTTTCTGTTATGGTATAGATTAGTTTATTTCTTTTGCTGTTTGTATCTTCTCTTTTCGTAGCAAGACCACGATTAACCAAATCATTTAAGGCGGGATATATGCTGCCATAGCTCGCACTCCAAAAAAATTTAAGAGTGGTATCCATCCGCTTTTTTATTTCATATCCGGTTAATTCTTCATGGCTTAGTAATCCTAAAATCACACAATCAATCTTCTTTTCGTTTGCCATTACCATTTTCCTTCCTTGCTATCATTCCATAAGACAGAACATTTTTAGGGCAACTATCAATGCAGGCGCCGCATTGAATACATTCCAAGTTACCGATTATTCCGCATTTTGTTTCACTCATTACATCAATTCCCATAGGACAAACCTTGTTGCATTTACCGCAAGATATACAATTATTTATTTTGCTTGTCTCAATATGTATCCCCGGTAAATGTAAAAGTTTGCGGAGTTTAGTCCCTAACACCATGAATGGAGCCATCCAACAAAGATAATGGCAAAATGCTCTCTTTCCAAGCAGGATCGAGGGTATAAAAATCAAGCATACAATACCATAATAAATAATGTAACTCTGAATAGAGGAAACAGAAATACCGTTTTCTGTTTCAAATAAGAAATCTATTTTAACTATTTTTCCTTTTTGAAAATAGCATAGTATAACTAACGATAACCAAATTATCCATATTATGTACTTAATATAGTTTCGCCACCCTTGCTTGGGCTGCCTCTCATTAACCAAAAAAGCACACTCCTGTAGCCCTCCTGCCGGACAAAGGTACGCACAAAATAATCTTCCAAATGGGATTGAAAGGAAAAACATCAACACAAAAACAATAAAACTCCCATTAATTATTCCATTCAATCCTGCGTTTATGATTAAGGCGGGACTAAAATAGTATAGTGTGATAGGAAACAGGAGCAATGATGTGATAAGCAATAGCTTTCTTATTTGTTGTCTTTTCATAGGTACCTCCTTTGCACTTAAATAATATATCAGACTGATATATTATACAGCTTTTAAAATTTGATTTCAACTGGTTTTACAAATAAGTATTTTAATCAGTTCTTTTCGCCCGATTTATTTTGTGTTATACTTTGAGTGGTAAGTGGGAGAATAGCTCAAGAAATACTTGACGGTTCAGAAATGAGGGAAAAATGCAGGGATATAATTTAATCGTGGTATTTTGTGAAAATGGCAAAAAAATGCTCATGTGTAAAAGGAGAAAACCGCCCTATCAGGGCTTGTCCAACTTTGTGGGCGGTAAAATAAAAGTAAACGAAAACGGGCCGGATGCGGCGTACAGGGAGTTGGAGGAGGAAACGGCGATTACAAGAGAGGATATTACGCTTTTACACTTCATGGATTTTACCTATCATTTGGATGACTGCTATTTGGAAGTTTATATCGGGAAACTGAATAAGCAGGTAGAAGTCAGGGGAGACGAAAACGAATTGTACTGGTCAACGCTTGACCATGATTTTTTTGATGTGGAAAAATACGCGGGCGAAGGGAATATCGGGCATATTATGCTGCACATGGAAATGCTGAAAGAGCAGCAAAAATAGATGGGTATTTTGATGTATAATACATTAATTTTTTGAGGAGTCAGGTGTAATATTATGAATAATGAAATTGTATTACAGGAGAATATTGACAGCATTTATGAAGAAATAAATGCGTTAATTTGCCAAAAGAAGAATAATGTTAGGGCTGCTGTAAATGATGCGATGATTTCACTTTATTGGGGAATTGGAAAAAGATTATCCCAAGAATTTGTGGGCGAAAATAGAGCACAATATGGAAAACATGTCGTTGCGGAAATTAGTATAAGACTAGCAAATGAATATGGTGCAGGATTTGATAAAACATCAATATCAAGAATGATTAAGTTTTATCAAGAATTTCCGAACTTTGAAAAAGTTGCGACACTGTCGCAACAATTAACATGGTCGCATTTTGTAGAAATATTACCGATACAAGATGAATTAAAGCGGGATTTTTATGCTACTATGTGTATGAATGAGAATTGGTCTGTTCGTTCTTTGCGGGAGCGTAAAAAGTCTATGCTATATGAACGAACAGCTATCTCCAAAAAACCAGATGAAACTATAAAAAATGAAATAGATGAATTGCGTGATGATAGGAAAATGTCCTTGGATATGTTTTATAGAGATCCTTATATGTTAGACTTTTTGGGGTTAAAAGATACTTATAGTGAAAAGGACTTGGAAAATGCTATTCTTGCTGAATTAGAAAAGTTTATTCTAGAGATGGGATCGGATTTCGCATTTTTGGCGCGCCAGAAACACTTTGTCTTAGACGGCAAAGATTATTATATGGATTTGCTTTTTTATCATAGATCCTTGCGTAGATTGGTGCTTATAGAGCTGAAATTAGGAGAATTTGAGCCACAGGACAAAGGACAGGTAGAGTTGTATTTGCGGTGGTTGGAAAAATACGAAAAAGCAGAAGGTGAGGAAAGTCCTGTTGCACTTATTTTATGTGCTGAGAAATCACAAGAAACCATAGAACTTATGGAATTAAATAATGGCAATATTCATGTTGGACAATATCTGACAAAAATGCCACCCAAGGAATTGTTAGAACAAAAATTATCGTTGGCGATTGCCAATGCAAAGGAGCAGTTGGAGCAGAGAAAGGAATAATAGCCAATGCGTATTGAAATATACTATGAAATAAAAATAATATATACTTAATCTTAAAATATCAGTAAGATATTGAAAATAGAATTAACTCATAATTTTGTATCCATCAAGAGCAAAATTAAAATAGCATTAGAGTATATAGAAACTGAAAATCTATATGCTCCTTTTTTTGCCATTAGGAGTGACCGGCATCCGCTTTTTTATCCCCTCCTCGATTGTTTTATGAAAAAGGATGTGTTAATATGGTAGAGTGACAGATAAAACTGATATGGGAGATGATTTATTATGGGAATGGTGGAATACGACAAAGCTTATAAAATGGGAAAGAAGGATTATCAGGCCCGGATGATGCAGGGGCAGCAGCCTACCCTTAAGGTTCTGGAGGAGATCCTTCCTTATAATCAGCACTACGCTGAGATTCCGCTGGGAGTCATACAGATTCCCATAGAGAGGATCGTGGGGACCAAGACCGGCGGCAGGAGCAGCGCCTTTGCCGGCAATTTTATGCCGATCCTGAGCGACAAGACAGAGTTTGCCTTCAAGTGGGCGCATTTGAGCGACAGTCATGAGGAAGAAGGGATCCGGGATCCCATCAAGGCTTACGAGTACATGAACGAGTTCTATGTGGAAGAAGGCAATAAGCGGGTCAGCGTATTGAAGTTCTATGACGCCGTATCGGTGATGGGGAGCGTGACCAGGATCCTTCCGCCCAGGACCCAGGAGCGAAAGAACAGGATATATTACGAGTTTGTGGATTTCTATGAGCTGTCCAAGGTCAACTATGTCTGGTTCTCCAAACTGGGTAGCTTCGCCAAGCTGCAGGAGGCCGTGGGTAAGGCGCCGGATGAACCTTGGACGGATGACGACAGGCTGGATTTCAGCTTTACATATTCCAAGTTCTCCGCGGAGTACAAGGCCAACGGCGGCGATAAGCTGCCGGTCACTACAGGGGATGCTTTTCTGGCGTTTATTGCCCTGTATGATTACAAGAGCCTGGCCGACAAGACGTCCAACGAGATCCGGGCGCTTGTGGTGAAGAGTTGGGAAGAGTTCATGCTCGGAGGCGAAGGGAAAAAGATAGAGCTGAAGATGGAGCCGGTGCAGGAGAAAAAGCCTCTGCTGAACCGCATTCTGCCGTTGAGTATGCCGAAGGCGAAAATTGCTTTTATCTATGAGAAGACGCCGGGCTCCTCCGCGTGGACCTATGCCCATGAGCTGGGGAGGCAGCATATAGAGGGAACCTTCCCGGAAGAAGTGTCTACGGTCTGCTATGAAAACATTACCCGGGAGATGGCGGAGGATACCATAGAGAGCGCTATTGCGGAGGGCTGCAACGTGATCTTCAGCACGACGCCCGCCTTTGTCACGGGAAGCGTGAAGTCCGCCATTGCGCATCCGGACGTCCGGATCCTGAACTGTTCCCTGAATACATCTCACAGATATATCCGGACTTATTATGCCCGCATGTATGAAGCGAAATTCCTGATGGGAGCTATCGCCGGATCCATGGCGGACAACAATCGGCTGGGCTATATTGCGGACTATCCTATTCTGGGAGCTATCGCCAATATCAACGCCTTTGCTCTGGGGGCAAAGATGGTGAACCCGAGAGCGGAGGTCTATCTGGAGTGGTCCAGGCTGAAGGACAATTCGGACAGTCTGGCGAAGCTGCAGGAGAAGCAGGTATCCATTATCTCCGGCAAGGACATGAACACGCCGGAGGATTCCTCCCGGTACTTTGGCCTGTTCAATGTGGAGGGGGACTATCCCCGCAGCCTGGCTATGCCCCTTTGGCACTGGGGGAAATTCTATGAGCGGCTGCTCCATACGATCATGGACGGCGCCTGGAAACAGGACGAAAGCGCTGACAAGGTAAAAGCGATCAATTATTGGTGGGGGATATCCGCAGGCGTCGTGGACATGATCTGCTCTCAGAATCTGCCCATCGGTACTCTGCGCCTGGTAGATCTTCTGAAGAAAAATTTTTATACGGAAAGTTATAACCCTTTTTCGGGTATCCTTTATTCTCAGGCGGGGGTCATTCAGGATGATCCGAACAAGAGCCTTTCGGCGGAGGAGATCATTACTATGGACTGGCTGGCGGAGAATGTGATCGGAAGCATTCCGAGCCCGGAGGAGCTGGCGGAGTCGGCGCAGCCTGTAGTCAATCAACAGGGTTTGGAAACAGCGGAGCGTTAGAAGAAGGAGAAGGAACACCCACCATGAGAATACTTGCGATTTCAGACGTGGAATCCAAGCTGTTATGGGACTTTTACGAGAGGGGTATGCTGGACGGTATAGATCTGATCATCTCCTGCGGAGATCTGGATCCCAGATATTTGTCCTTTCTTGTCACCATGGCTTCGGTGCCGGTGCTGTATGTGCATGGGAACCACGATACAAAATATGAGGGAATTCCCCCGGAGGGCTGCATCTGTATAGAGGATGAGATTTATGTGCACCAGGGCGTCCGGATACTGGGCTTGGGGGGCTCTATGCGCTACAAGCCCGGAGCCCACCAGTACACGGAAAAGGAGATGCAGAAGCGGGTCAAGAAGCTCAGGTTTAAGCTGTGGCGACAGGGGGGATTTGATATCCTGGTGACACATTCGCCGGCTTATCAGCTCAACGACGGAATGGACCTGCCGCACCAGGGCTTTAAGGTTTTTCTGGAGCTGATGGATAAATACAGGCCGAAATTTTTTCTCCACGGACATGTTCATATATCCTACGGCAGAAAGCATAAGCGCTATGACAAGTATGAGGAGACTCATGTGATCAATGCCTTTGAAAAGTGTATCTTTGATTTTGAAGCGGAAAATGTAAAAGAGAACCTACGATAAAGAAGAGGAGGGTGAAGCAGCCATGAACAAGATTTTCTGGGCCGGAGATTCCACGGTACAGACCAACGATTATACCACATATCCCCAAAGCGGGATCGGTCAGGCGTTTTCCATATATGTCAGGCCGGAGTATACCGTGGCGAATCATGCGAGAAACGGGAGAAGCACAAAGAGCTTTATCGACGAGGGGCGCCTGGATACTATTGAGAGACAGATCGGCCCGGGGGATTTCCTTTTTATCCAGTTCGGGCATAACGACGAGAAGAGCCAGGATGCGACACGCTACACGAAGCCTCACGGATCCTTCATTGACAATCTGGGGCGTATGATCAGGACTGCGGAGGATCACGGCGCTTATCCGGTGCTGATCACACCCTTAGAGCGCAGATGCTTTGCGGACGAATCTCATTTAGGACCCGGTGAACATTCAGAATATGTGAAGGGCATGAGGGAGGCAGCCGAGAAATTTCACGTTCCGTTGGTGGATCTGTACGAAAAGAGCCGTCGGGAGCTGGAAAAGGCAGGGGAAGAGAGAAGCCGGGGCTGGTATATGTATTTTCCGGCGGGCTATTACCCGGAGCATCCGGAGGAAAAGAAGGACAACACCCATCTGCGTTACGATGGCGCGGTGCATTTTGCAGGGTTGATCGCTGAGGGCCTGAGAGAGCTGGGGGGAAGATACGCGGAGATACTGCTGGATGAAGGCGGTCTCTACGGGCAGTGATTCTGGAAGTAGAAAGGTCGTAATCGTATATGTTTACAAGAGAAATGCTGGAACGGGAAGTCGGCAGCACAATATACCTCCGGGGCGAGGAGTTGTATGACAACGGCAGCGTAGAAGATATCAGTGTGGAGTACGGCATCTTAACCGATGTGGTTCGCGCCAAGGTCAAGGGAAGCGGCAGGATCACGTATAATGTGAAGCTGGAGTACAACTGGGAGCTGGAGCAGTTCGAGGACTACTTTTGTGAATGCGCGGCCTACCGCAATTATGACGGTATGTGTAAGCATTGTGCAGCGCTGGCATTGAAATATATCGACTACAGCAAAGAACAGACTATAGCTGGACGGCTGCAGTCTGGGGAAACGGAAGGGGAGAGCCGGTATGCCAGACATTTAAGCGATTATCTTGACTCTCAACTGGATCTGGATTATCCGAGGGAAATGCACAGGATCACCGGGTCAAAGGCCGGCAGGAGCAGGCAGCAGCCCCCCACATCTCCCGCCCTGGCGAAGCTTCTCCAGACGAGGATTCTGAAAAGGACTCTGCCTATCGTGGAGGAGACTTACTACGGCAGGATAGAGCTGGTTCCGAAATTTCGGAAGATGTACGGAGATACGACGCTTCAGTTTTCCATCGGCACGGTAGAGGGCCGTAAATACGTCATAAAGGATATCCTTGCCTTTCAGAGAGCCATGAGTCAGAATGAAAGTCTGTCTTACGGAAAAAAACTGACTTTTGTTCATGTGCGGAAAGCCTTTACGGAGGAAAGCCGGGCGCTGGTGGATTTTGTATGCGGTTTTGAGAAGAAGGATAAACCCCAGTACCTGAAAGCGAATCCCCTTTATTACGGCTATTCCGGGTATCAGCCCAAGCAGCGGGAGCTGACCCTGACGGAGGAGGATGTGGAAGAGTTTCTCAACGCTATGCAGGGAGGTTCCTTTCAGGGGGAGATCTCCGGGCAGGAGGAAATGTACTGGCGGGAGACGGAGGAGAGGCTGCCCAGGATTCTGACCATCAGCGGGCGGGAGGACGGACTGTATGTTTCCGTGAATCTTCGCGGAGCATTTCGGGGAAAACGGGATAATTTCTATTTCCAGGAGGGAAAGGTCTACAGAGTGAGCCGTGCGGAGACCGAAGCCGTGCAGGATTTCCTGGACTGCTTTCAGGAACTTGGGGAGGAGGCATCTCTCTTTATTGCGGCCAGAGACATACCGGCCTTCTGCAGGGAAGTACTGCCTTCGCTGGAGGATTTTTTTACGCCGGACTATATTTCTTTTGACAAAAAGGATTATGGGGTCAAGGAGGTGTCCTTTCAGATTTACCTGGATTCGCCCGGCAGAGATTACATTACCTGTCGCTTGTACGCGTTATACGGAGAACAGAGGTATGATCTGTTCAAAAGAGTGAAAATGGACAGTGAGCGGGATACGGTGAGAGAGCTGCAGGCAGGACAGCAGGTAAAGCGCTACTTTAAGACCTATAATGCAGAGGAAGGCGTCATGGAGCTTGTGGGCGACGAGGACATGATCTATGAGCTGCTGACCAGAGGTATTGCGGAATTTCAGGAGCTTGGCAAGGTATTTATCTCGGATGCGCTGAAGCTGGTCAAGATCTCGTCCCCGCCCCGTCCTACGGTAGGGGTTTCTCTTTCCGGCGACCTGCTGGAGCTGACGATGACGGCTCAGGATCTGTCTCCGGAACAGTTGCAGGAGATCTTGAGCAAGTACAACAGAAAGAAAAAGTATTTCCGCCTGCGCAGCGGCGACTTCATTAATATGGAGGGTGAAGCCATCGGAGCACTTCTGGAGCTGAAGGAGGGGCTGGGGTTAAGCGACGGACAGATCGGAGCGGGGAGTATACAGCTCCCCAAGTATCGGGCCCTTTATCTGGATGCAGAGACAAAAGAATGGAATGCGCTGGCGGTGGAGAAGAACAGGGAATTCAAATCCCTGATCCGCAATATGAAGACCGTGGAGGACAATGATTTTGAACTGCCGGAGTCCCTCGGAGGGGTAGTCCGGGAGTACCAGAAAAAAGGTTTTCTGTGGATTAAGACACTGAAGCATAACGGCTTCGGAGGAATTCTTGCCGATGATATGGGCCTGGGGAAGACCCTTCAGGTCATCGCTTTTCTTCTGTCGGAAGCGATGGAGAACAGGGCGGATGACAAGCCTCTTGCACTGATCATATGTCCCGCTTCCCTGGTCTATAACTGGAACAGCGAGTTCAAGCGCTTTGCCCCGGATCTGCCGGTGAAAATGGTGGTGGGGAGTGCCAATGAAAGAATGGATATCCTGAGAAACTGTAAAGCGGGAGATATCCTGATCACCTCTTACGATCTGCTGAAGAGGGATGTGGAAGATTATGGTTCTCTTGCCTTTGCGGCGGAAATCGTCGATGAAGCCCAATATATCAAGAATTACAGTACCCAGGCGGCGAAGGCGGTAAAAAAGATTACGGCCGGATTCAAGCTGGCCCTGACCGGGACGCCCATCGAAAACAGGTTGAGCGAGCTGTGGAGCATTTTTGACTACCTGATGCCCGGATATCTGTATTCGTACCATCATTTCCGGGACAGCTATGAGGCGCCCATTGTCCAGAATCAGGATGAGACCGCCAGAAGGCGTCTGCAAAAAATGATCCGGCCTTTCGTGCTGCGCCGCCTGAAAAGGGATGTCCTGACAGATCTGCCGGACAAGCTGGAGGAAAGCGTGTACGCCCGTTTGGAGGGTGAACAGCAGGAGCTTTACGACGCCCATGTGAAGAGACTGCTCCTATCTTTGGCCGATACCACGGACGACGAGTTCAAAAAGGGGAAGATACAGATCCTGGCGGAGCTGACAAAGCTGCGGCAGCTCTGCTGTGACCCGGAGCTGCTCTATGAGGGATATAAGGGCGGATCGGCTAAGACGCTTCTGTGTATGGATATCCTGCGCAACGCTATCAGCGGCGGCCATAAGATTCTGCTGTTTTCCCAGTTCACCACTATGCTGGAAAGGATCTGCAGGGAGCTGAAAAAGGAGAAGATCTCCTATTATGTGCTGACGGGAGCTACCAGCAAGGAAGAGCGGAGAAAGCTGGTGGAGAATTTTCAGACGGACAGCACCAGCGTGTTCTGTATTTCCCTGAAGGCGGGGGGCACAGGGTTGAATCTCACGGCGGCGGACATTGTCATTCATTATGATCCCTGGTGGAACCTGGCGGTGCAGAACCAGGCCACAGACCGCACACACCGCATCGGTCAGGAAAATGTGGTCAGCGTGTACAAGCTGATCGCTAAGGATACCATAGAAGAAAAGATCATGCGCCTGCAGGAGAGAAAGAGAGAGCTGGCCGACCAACTGTTGGATGCGGAGGAGGTAGGCAGCGGAACCTTCAGCAGGGAAGAGCTTCTGGAGCTGCTGCAGTAGGGTGTGGCTCTGACGAATACAGAAAAGCAATCGTTTTGGACAATATATACAAAATCAGGTTGCTTTTTTTGTGTATATTTAAATGGAAATTTTAGAATAATGTGCTAAAATAGAGACGTTTTAAAGGAGGCGGACAGATGCTCGTATTGTATTTTCTTCTCTGGATCATTTATAACGGGAATTTCACACTGGAAATCGGTATTTTCGGCCTGGTGATCGCAGGGGCTCTTTTTGCGTTTACCTGTAAGTTTATGGACTATTCCGTACAAAAGGAGCTGAGCAATTATAAAAAGATATTTCAAATGATCGGATATATTTTTCTGTTGATTCGGGAGATCCTGAAGGCAAATATGGGCGTGATCCGCATGATTCTGACGGAGGAGGAAGAGGTGGATCCGGTTCTGGTCTCTTTTCGGAGCGACCTGAAGACGACGGCGGGGAAAGCCTTTCTTGCCAATGCTATCACGTTGACCCCCGGCACGATCACGGTGCTGCTGGAGGAGGACAGGTACACGGTGCATTGCCTGGATGAATCCATGGCGGAGGGACTGGATGAGAGTCCTTTTGCTGAGCGTCTGAAAAAGATGGAAAGATAAGCGGAACAGAAAGCTGGTATGTAAGATGGGAAGAGGAATTGAAGGGCTGGAACAGACATATAACGTATTTCTGACGGCGCTGTTGGTCGTACTGGCAGTGCTTGTGGTGCTGTGTCTGGTACGCGCTATCATCGGCCCAAGAGTGGCGGATCGCATTGTGGCGGTGAATATGATGGGGACTATGGTTATCGTCATGATAGCGATTCTGGCGTTGATGCTGGGAGAGGGCTATCTGGCGGACATCTGTATCATATATGCCCTGATAAGCTTTTTGGCGGTGATCGTGCTGACCAAGGTGTACATGGGTGTATATCTGGAGAGAAAGGAAGCCGAACGGCAGGGAACCGAAGCCGGGCAGCCGGGGCAGGAAGGGCTGGGAACGGAGCGGGCGGGAGCCGGAGAGGTCAGGTATGAACAGAGTGTATCCGGGTGTGCGAGGACAGGACAGCCGGAGGCCGGAGTAAGAGAAAACGAGCGGCAGGAGTCATCGACGCCGGGATCGGAGGTGTACCATGGCGGCGATTGAGTGGATACGTTTTCTGGCGGGAGCGGCTCTTCTGCTGGTGGGAATGGCTATCTTTATCATTGAGATGATCGGGGTCTTCCGCTTTCGGTATGTGCTGAACAGAATGCACGCGGCGGCCATGGGAGATACCCTGGGGCTGGGAAGCTGCCTGCTGGGACTGATCGTGATGAACGGTCTGAATTTTACTTCGTTAAAGCTGTTTCTCGTCATTGTATTTTTATGGCTTTCCTCCCCGGTATCCTCTCACCTGATCGCCAGGCTGGAGGTGACAACGGACGAGGAGAAGGACAAGCATTACCGCAGGGTATCTCTGGAGGGAAAACAGGATGGAAAGTCCGTTGAAGTGGCGGACAGATTGCCGGGCGGAACGGAGCCTGAAGCGGCAGGCCGGGAGCCGGAGAAGGCTTCCGCCGAAGCGGCGGAGCAGGGAGGAGGACAGGCGGAATGACGATTTTCATGTGTATTTTGCTGGGCTTTTTGGTAGTCTGCGCCATTGCGGCCAGCCTTTCAAAGAATCTGCTGAACACGATCCTGACGTTTATGACCTACAGCCTGGTCATGTCCGTCATCTGGATCCTGTTGGAATCTCCCGATCTGGCTATCACGGAGGCGGCGGTGGGGGCCGGCGTCACCACGGTTCTGTTCGTGGTCACTCTGAAAAAGATACACGCGATCATGCGGGAGGACGAGAAGACTTCCCGGGAAGAGGAGCAGGAGCCGTCCCAAAAGGTGTTTTCAGAGGAGCTGAGCTCCGGGGAAGAGATCGGCGGAGGGGAGGATCTGAGGAATGAGTAAAATGGTTTCGGAAGAGCAATACCGCAATACATTTTCATTCAAGTTCAGGCAATGGCTGAACGGTACGAAGGATCCCTTTCTGGATACGGTGGAGATGAAGCGTCCAGAGAGCTTTCGGGAAAATGAAGCGGAAAGGCTTCGGAGGGCGGAAGATAAAAGGCAGTTGAAGGAAAGGGTCTATGACCTGGACCACAATGCCATGGTCAGAATTTTCCGAAAGGTATATCGGGTCTTTTCTGTGCTTTTCTGCGTGCTTTTTGTGGCAATGCTGCTGGAGGCGGTGTCTTATCTTCCCACCTTCGGGGACGCCAGCAACCCGGCGAATAATGAGGTGGCGGCCCGGTACATCGAGAAGGGCTTGCAGGAGACGGGAGCCGTAAACATTGTCACAGGAATGATCCTGGACTACAGAGCCTTTGACACGCTGGGGGAGTCCCATGTCCTCTTTATTGCTACCTGCACGGTTCTGATCCTGCTCCGGGCGGACAGAAAGGAACGCAGGGAGGAGTATGAGGAGAACGACCGTGTTTATGAACCGAAAAACGACGTGATCCTCCAGACAGTGGCGCGGATCCTGGTGCCGCCTATCTTTATTTTCGGGATCTACATCATCCTGGCGGGACATCTGGGGCCCGGCGGAGGATTTTCCGGGGGCGCGGTCATCGGGGCCGGATTGATCCTGTACCTGAATGCCTTCGGCTTTGCAAAGACGGAAAAATTTTTCACGGCGAAGACATACCGCCGCATGAGCTTTGGCGCGCTTGCCTGTTACAGCATAGCCAAGAGCTATTCCTTTTATACGGGAGCCAATCACATAGAAAGCATCATTCCTCTGGGGACGCCGGGAGCGATCCTGAGCAGCGGTCTGATACTGCTTTTGAATATCTGCGTGGGAATCGTTGTGGCGGGCACAATGTACACCTTTTATGTCATGTTTCGAAAGGGGGGCTATTGATATGAATTTTTCCAATCTGCTGAACAACTATCCCGAGGCCGTGGCTATGATATTGTTCGGGATCGGATTTTCCAATCTGCTCCTGCAGAGGAATCTGATCAAGAAGATCATCGGCCTGAACATCATGGATACGGCAACCTATCTTTTCCTTGCCCTGAAGGGCTACATTGCAGGCAGGAATGCCCCGGTGGTGGTGGACGGGGTCCAGAGCGTGGAAGCTTATGTCAATCCCATTCCCAGCGGTCTCGTACTGACGGGGATTGTGGTGTCTGTGTCGGTTACGGCGCTGATGCTGTCGCTGACAATCCGTCTGTACCGCAGATACCACACGCTGGATCTGGACGAGATTTCCACCCTGCTCAAGAAGGAGGGTAAATAATGGATTTCGTTCAGAATTTTCCCTTTATATCCATTATCCTGTCCCTGTTTTCCGGCCCGCTGTCCTCTATCTTAAACGGTAAATGGGCAAAGCGTGTGAACACGGTGCTGATTGCTGTCATAGGCGCTATGTCGGCAGCAGTGCTGGGGTATGTGCTGGGTACCGGGCAGGAGTTTGTCTACCGGATGGGACATTTTCCCGCGCCCTGGGGAAACGAGATACGGGTGGGCATCCTGGAAGCGTTTACGGCGGTGTTCTTCTGCGTGGTCATGTTTCTCTGTATGATGGGGGGCACGCTGGAGAGACAGAAGGAGATTGAGGAGAGTAAGCAGAATCTTTATTACATCATGGTTAATCTGCTGCTGTGTTCTCTTCTGGCGCTGATCTATACGAACGATCTGTTTACCGCCTATGTCTTTGTGGAGATCAATACGATTTCCGCCTGCGGCCTGATCATGATCAAGCAGAACGGGAGAACCATCGAGGCGGCCACGCGTTATATGATCATGAGCCTGCTGGGCTCCGGCCTGCTGCTGCTGGGCATCTGCTTTCTCTACGACCTGACCGGGCATCTGTTGATGAGCAATATTAAGGAGCAGGTACGGGTTCTGGCGGCGACGGGCCAGTATCATATCCCCCTGTTCGTCTCGCTGGGATTGATGTCTGTGGGTCTTGCCATCAAGAGTGCGCTGTACCCCTTTCATGCCTGGCTGCCGGACGCATACGGTTATTCCACCGTTTCCTCCGCGGCGATCCTGTCCTCTCTGGTGTCCAAGGGATATATTTTCCTGCTGGTGAAGATTTTTTATCGGGTCATCGGCTTTGATGTGGTATGTGAGAGCAAGGTGATCAATGTGCTGTTTGTATTCGGCATCGTGGGAATGATCATGGGCTCCTTAAGCGCTATCAGGGAAGAGGATATCCGCAGGATGATCGCATTCTCCTCCGTGGCGCAGATCGGTTATATTTACATGGGCTTCGGCCTGGGAACGGAGACGGCGGTGGTAGCCAGCGTCTACCATATTCTGTCCCATGCGGCTACGAAATCTCTGCTCTTTGTGGCTGCTTCCGGGCTGACGGACGCATCCGGCGGCAGCAGAAAATTTATCGACCTGACCGGCGCCGCTTACCGAAACAGGCTTGCGGGGATCGCTTTTACCGTGGGGTCCCTTTCCATGGTGGGCATTCCCATGTTTTCCGGCTTTATTTCCAAGCTGCTCTTTGCCCAGTCCGCCATGGGACACGATCACAAGATGCTGCCTACGCTGATCGCTCTCGCCATCAGTACGGTGTTGAACGCGGTCTATTTTATGAAGACCGTCATTCGAATCTACACGCCTGTACCCATGGCGCAGAAGGCGTATATCCGCGTGGGGAATAAATTCGTCCGGGCGGAGGAGACGCTGGGGTCTCGGGAGGGCGTAAACGTTCTGACGGGGACCGTATGTCGGACGATCACCGTAAAAGAACAGCCGGCCAAATCGGCTGCGCTGGTCTTGTTTGTCGTATTGAATCTGATTCTGGGTTTGAGCTCCGAGCCGGTGATTCGGCTGATCGAGACGGGTCTGGCAATGTTTGGTTGAAGGAGAAAGGCTTGCATGATGAACGGGATGATATTAATTCCTATAGTTCTGCCCATCGCGGCGGGAATTCTGCTGCTGATGCTTTCGCGGCGGGAGAATAAAGAGCAGTCCGGGGCGGGAAGGCTTAAGGCGCTGCACATATCCGTGGCGGTGGTCCTGGGGATTTCCGCGGCATTGGCTGTTGCCGCTGCCTGGACGGGGGAAAGGAGCATTGCCCTGTTTCCGCTGGTGGACGGGATCCGCATCTGCTTTCGCATTGACGCCATGGGGCGGTTTTTTGTCACCATAGTCAGTGTGGTGTGGCTTCTGTCCGGATTTTTTTCCTTTGTGTACATGAAGCATGAAGGTCGGGAATACAGGTATTTCGGCTTTTATCTGTTGACCTACGGCGTATTGGTGGGGTTGGATTTCTCAGGGAATCTGGTGACGATGTATTTCTTTTATGAGTTGATGACTCTTGCGTCCATGCCCCTGGTGCTTCACAGCGGGACAAGAGAGGCCATCATGGCGGCGCTGAAGTATCTGTTCTATTCTATGTGCGGCGCATATGCCGGGCTGTTCGGCATTTTCTTCCTGAACAGGTATTGCGGTTCCCTTGAGTTTGTGGCCGGGGGAACCCTGGACAGGGCGGCGGCTTCCGGGCATGAAGGTATTTTACTGGCAGCCGTATTTGCCATGCTGGTGGGGTTCGGCGCAAAGGCGGGTATGCTGCCCCTGCACGCTTGGCTGCCCACAGCCCATCCCGTAGCGCCTTCTCCCGCCTCTGCGGTTCTGTCCGGTATTATCGTGAAATCCGGTGTGCTGGCCGTGATCCGCACGGTTTATTACATCGTGGGAGCGGACTTCATTCGGGGGACCTGGGTACAGTACGGATGGATGGTTCTGACGCTGTTGACGGTATTTATGGGATCGCTGCTGGCCTTCCGGGAGCCGGTGTTTAAGAAAAGGCTTGCCTATTCCACAGTCAGCCAGATCTCTTATATTTTGTTCGGGCTTTCTCTCCTGACGCCCACGGCCTTTGCCGGCGCGCTGCTGCATACGGCGGTACACGCCCTGACGAAGAGCGGCCTGTTCCTGACGGCCGGCGTGTTTCTGTACAAATACGGTTATACCCGGGTAGAACAGTTGGCGGGTCTGGGAAAGAAAATGCCTGTGCTTATGTGGTGCTATACATTCTTTGCGCTGACCTTGATCGGTATTCCGCCCACAGGGGGATTTCTCAGCAAGTGGTATCTGGCGGAGGGAGCCCTGGAGTCGGGGATCGGGGTCTATTCCTGGCTGGGGCCTGTGGTGCTGCTGATCAGCGCCCTGCTGACGGCGGGGTATTTGCTGCCTGTTACAATGAAGGGCTTTTTCCCGGGGGAGAAAAATACGCAGTCGGCTGCAGATGCTCCGTCAGGCGGTGAAAGCGGGGAGCCATCGCCCTGTATGCTGGTTCCTTTGATCATTCTGGCGGCGTTGGTAGTTTTGCTGGGCGTGTTCCCGGGGAGATTGGTGGGATATGTTACGAATGCGGCGGCATTGGTATTGCGGTAGAGAGGAGGGAGAGTATGAGTAAAATATTTTTGTTGATTGTGGTCCTCATTCCCCTGATCTCCGGTATTCTGGTACCGCTGCTGCCCTTTAAGAGCAGGCGGGCCATGCTGATCTTTATGGAAGCGGCGGTCGTCCTGAACTCTGTTTTGGTATTTTGTACTCTGATCCTGGGAAGCGGGGAAGCATTGACCATATTCCGTTTTACGGGAAACCTGAGCATTACCCTGCAGGCGGACGCGCTGGGAGGGCTTTACGCAGCGCTGGTGGCCTTTCTCTGGCCCTTTGCCATGCTTTATTCCTTTGAGTATATGAAGCATGAGGAAAATGAAAAAAGCTTCTTTCTCTTTTATATTGTCACCTACGGCGTTACTCTGGGCGTGGCGCTGGCGGAGAACATTCTGACTATGTATTTCTTCTTTGAAATGCTCAGTCTGGTGACGCTGCCTCTGGTCATGCACACAAAGACAAGGGAAGCGATTCTTGCCAGCAGAACTTATCTGTACAATATGCTGGGGGGCGCGGCCTTTGCGTTTATCGGCATGATCTTTATCCTGACCTACGGCAGCACCTCTTCCTTTGTGGCGGGAGGCGTGCTGGATCCGGAGAGGATTGGCGGCAGGACGAGTATGGTGCTGGTGATCTATGTGCTGTGCTTTTGCGGTTTTGCGGTGAAGACGGCCATCTGGCCCTTTTCCTCCTGGCTGCCCAAAGCAGGTGTGGCTCCTACGCCTGTGACGGCGCTGCTCCATGCGGTGGCGGTGGTAAATACGGGTGCGTTCGCAACTATGCGCGTGACCTACTTCAGCTTCGGAACAGAGATGCTCAAGGGAACCTGGGCTCAGACGGTGATCATGTCGCTGGCTTTATTTACCATTGTCTATGGCTGTAGCCGAGCCCTGAAGGAGACCCATATCAAGAGACGCCTTGCCTGGTCCACGGCGGGGAATCTCTCCTATATCCTGTTTGGTGTGTCGCTGATGTCGCCCATGGGGTTGGCGGCGGCCATGGCTCATATGGTATTTCATTCCTTTATGAAGATAGGTTCTTTCTTTTGCGCCGGATCGGTCATGTATATGACCGGCAGAAGCTATATATATGAGCTGGACGGCTACGGCAGGAAGATGCCGAAGGTATTCGGGATCTTTACCGTCTCGGCGCTGGCCTTGATGGGAGTGCCGGGTCTCTGCGGTTTCGTGTCAAAATGGAACCTGGCGAAGGCGGCGGTGGACAGCGGAATGCCCCTGGCTTATGTGGGGGTGGCGGCGCTGCTGATTTCCGCCCTGCTTACCGCGATCTATATGATGAGTATTGTAGTGCGGGCATATCTTCCCGGGAAGGATTTCGACTATGAGACGATCCGGGGGGTGAAGGATCCGGGATGGATGATGTTGGCGCCGCTTCTGGTCTTTGTGGTATTCATGTTTGTATTCGGCCTGCATTCGGCTCCGGTGATCCGGTTGATGGAGGAGATCGGGGCTGCGGCCATGTAAGTCGGGGGCCGGCGTCAGCCGAAGGTTCCCGGAGATAAAAGAAAGGTAAGGTGGTCAGCTTGATAGAATACGGTTTGGCTGTTCTTGTATTTTTTCCCCTTGCGGCGGGAGTGCTCGTCTATTGTATGGGACGCCGGGGACATATAGGAGAGGCTGAATACGGGGATAGAGCCGGAAGTCGGGAGTCCCGGGGAATCTGCGGGGCGGCGGCAGTGATATCCGTGGTCCTGGAGCTCCTGCTTATGGCCGTCTATGCCTGGCTGTTCTACAGGGCTTCTGCGGTTGGGGAGACCGTGATCGAATTTACCGTGAGTGAGATCTGCGGCTTTGGGCTGCATTTCAGAATGGACGGGTTTCGCCTGATCTACGGCTGCATTGCCGCCTTTATGTGGATGATGACGACACTCATGTCAGGTGACTATTTTAAGGGACACAGGAATGTCAGGAGATACTACCTCTTTCTGCTCATGACGCTGGGGGCGACCATGGGCGTATTCCTGTCCGCAGATCTGTTTACGACCTTTATCTTTTTTGAGATCATGTCTTTTACCTCCTATGTGTGGGTGGCGCAGGAGGAGAATGGGCCGGCTCTCCGGGCGGCGGGGACATATTTGGCCGTGGCCGTGACAGGCGGTCTGGTCATGCTCATGGGCATCTTCCTTCTATATTATCATCTGGGGACTTTGGAGATAGAGGCTCTCCGCGGGGCGGTGTCGGCGATTGCTGACAAGCGTGTCATATACGTGGCGGGAGGGTGTATGCTCTTTGGCTTTGGGGCAAAGGCGGGGGCATTTCCCCTGCATATCTGGCTGCCCAAGGCGCATCCCGTAGCGCCGGCGCCGGCGTCTGCACTGTTGTCCGGTATTCTGACAAAGACCGGGATCTACGGGACATTGATCCTGAGTTGTCATCTGTTCCTGTACGACGGGGCATGGGGAAGCGTGATCCTGGGGCTGGGTGTGGGGACCATGCTGATCGGTGCCGTGCTGGCGGTATTTTCCGTCGATCTGAAGCGCACCTTGGCCTGTTCCTCCGTGTCGCAGATCGGCTTTATCCTGGTGGGCGTGGGGATGCAGGGTCTTCTGGGAGAGGAGAATGCCCTTGCTGTACACGGTACGCTGCTCCACATGATCAACCATTCCCTGATCAAGCTGGTGTTGTTCATGGCAGCAGGCGTCATCTATATGAATACACATGATCTGGATCTGAACCGGATTCGGGGCTACGGGAGAAGGAAGCCCTTGTTGGCCGGGATCTTCCTGACGGGAGCCCTTGCCATCGGCGGTATCCCCATGTTTGGCGGGTATGTCAGCAAGACCCTGCTGCATGAGGCGATTGTGGAGTACGGGGGCGGAGGTATCATGAAGGCTGTGGAATGGACGTTCCTTTTTTCCGGCGGCCTGACGGTGGCTTATATGACGAAGCTTTTCATAGCGATCTTTCTGGAAAAGAACAGGGACGAGGCGCTGCAGGCGCGATATGACGGTGAAGCGAAGGTCGGCGGGAACGGTGCGGCGGATTTTGCGCTGGCGGGAAGCGCCCTGGTACTCCTGATATGGGGGCTGTTTCCCTATCAGTTGATGGATAAAGCGGCGGCGCTGGGACAGTCCTTCCTGAATCTGAGTGAGGGCGGAGAATCCGTTCGCTATTTCAGCTTGGGCAATCTGAGCGGGGCGCTGATTTCCGTCCTGATTGGGGCGGCGGTATATCTGTTGTTTATTCGAAGGGTGTTGATGAAGGACGGGAGCTATGTCAATCTATGGCCCAAGTGGCTGGATCTGGAGGAGCTTTTGTACAGGCCGCTACTGTTGACGGTTCTGCCTGTGATCTGTGGCGTACTCTGCAGGATATTGGACAGTCTTTTGGACGGGATCGTGGTGCTGCTCAGGAAGACCGTTTACCACGACAGCCCGCTGCCCGGCGAGCGGGTGGAGGGGAATTCCCTTACGGCGGCGCTGGGAAGTGTGTTGAACAGGCTGGAGGATCTCGGAAATCATACCTGGAGAAGGAGGAATCCCAGGCAGATCAATTTCGTCCATTATCTCGCCGTGAAGAATGACGAGCTGAAGGAGAACAGCAGGATCATAGGGCGCAGCCTTTCCTTTGGGCTGCTGCTGTTCTGCATCGGGCTGTCATTGACGCTGATCTATCTGCTCTTTTGAGCGCCGGCGCTTTGACCTTGCGGCGGGTTATGTCTGTAACGGCAGCAGGCAGGCGCTCTATGGCCCGGTGATACTCTTCCCTGAATTCTGTTACCGTTCTGTAGTTGTAAGCTGTTGGTTTAGTTTTTCAATAAATTCAACTGAAAGGGTTGGGATGGACTTCTTCACCAGTTCGACAGATGCCCCATTCTGTAAAAATGATTTGGCTGTTTCTTTGTCTCTTTCAAAAACTTTTTTGTTTGCATATTCTTCAACAACCTGTGTCATAGCGTCAGCTCCTTCCTCTGATTCCTTAAAATAATATACCCTATCTGATAATTTGGGGAATTTGTTGTTTTTGCCGGTACTGTTTTTAAAGTACTGCATCAGCTCCGCAATATCGGACCCATCATTTACTGCACAGTTTACGAATATCCGGTGGAT
>N._stephensi_709_foregut__coassemble_202_pt1 | contig 24758 bp, 29 predicted proteins | sample N__stephensi_709_foregut__metabat2_high_PE_003 | metagenome-assembled genome bin N | reverse complement strand
AATGGCGGAGATCACCGCCAGCACCGCAAAATACGCGATCCCCTCCAGCAGACCCCAGATATACTTCCGGTTCTGCATTCTCTTCCCCGCCATAAATCCCGCAAAGAACGTGGTCCCCACGTAGATTACGATGATTGCGACGGCTACGATTTTCTCCCCCAGCCCCAGCTTGTAGAGCAGAAACGACAGGAGCGCCAGCAGAGCTCCCGTCAATATGTAAGAAAATAAGAGACATTTCAGCAGGAATACTACGGGTATCCCGCCGGTTTCAGATGACCGTTCCATGATTTCCTCCGTGCCTTTTGCGCTGTTTTCCACAGCTTTTCTATAAATAAGTATGCAATAACCGCCGTAAACTTGACAACAGCTTTTCCTATCCTGTATAGTATGAAGAGAAGTTCTAATGCTCACAGCAAAAGCTGTTTCGCAAAGAACTTCTAAGCTTCATACCGAAGAATGTCCAAAATGCGGACATTCTTCATCTCTAACGGATGTGCAGGATGCGGTTAAACGCAACGAAAGGAGTGGTTTTTTTGGATACCCCGGGTGTCATACAACTTGTAACCCTGTTAGTGCTTGTGATTCTGTCAGGCTTCTTCTCCTCTGCGGAGACGGCTCTGACCACTGTGAACCGTGTGCGGATGCGCAATCTGGAGGACGAGGGCAATAAACGCGCGGCGAGAGTCAACAAAATACTGGAAAACTACAGCAAAATGCTCAGCGCCATACTGATCGGCAACAATGTGGTAAACCTGTCGGCAGCTTCGCTGGCAACCACCCTTGCCTCCCGCATCAACCTGGCGGTTGGCATTGCTACCGGTATACTGACCCTGGTTGTCCTGATCTTCGGCGAGATCGTTCCCAAGACTTGGGCCATGTTTTCCTCCGAGAAGCTCTCCCTTGTGTACAGCGGGATCATATACGGGCTTATGCAGGTTCTGACGCCGGTTATATTTGTGTTGGACAAGCTGGCAAACGGCATACTCCGGCTCATGGGTATTGATCCGAACAAGAAGTCTTCCACCATGACGGAGGCGGAGCTGCGCACCTACGTGGAAGTCAGCCATGAGGACGGCGTCATCGAGTCCGAGGAGCGGGAAATGATATACAATGTGTTCGATTTCTCCGACGCCGTGGCGAAGGACATCATGATCCCCAGGATCAATATGGTGACTGTCAGCGTAACCGACTCTTACGAACAGGTTCTTCAGGTCTTCCGGGAGTCTATGTACACCCGGCTCCCCGTATACCGGGACGATCAGGACAATATTATCGGTATTATCAACATCAAGGATTTCATTCTCACCGAGGATCAGGAGCGTTTTCAGGTTACGGATATCCTGCGTGACGCTCATTATACATATGAGTTTAAGAAGGTGGCTGATCTGCTCATAGAAGTCCGGGAAAAGACCACCAGCGTTACCTTTGTGCTGAACGAATACGGCGTTACGGTAGGTATGATCACGCTGGAGGACCTTCTGGAGGAGATCGTCGGAGAAATCCGGGACGAGTATGACGCCGACGAGGAAGAGCTGATTCAGGAAAAGGGCGAGCGCACCTGGCTGGTGGAAGGCAGCATGAAGCTGGATGACATCAACGACGAGCTCGGCACCGAGCTGGACAGTGAGGACTATGATTCTATCAGCGGCCTCATCATCGAGAGCCTGAACCGCCTTCCCGAGGATGCGGAAGAGGTGATCCTGGAAAGCGGCATCCGCTTACAGGTACAGGGTATCGACCAGAATCGCATCAAAAAGGTGCTGATGACGCTGCCCGAGGAGCCGGCGGAGCAGGAACCCGCCGACAGCTCTCGCGAGGAGGCCGGGGAGACGGAGGAGAAGTAGGTATGCGACGCACTAATCTACGCCCTTTCGACATCCAAATACCGGTCCAGTCCCCACAACAGATACAAAGGTATACTATAAGTCAGCGTCCCTTCTACCGAATTCTCCCCCACGTTTTTCATGGAAAGCTTAAATCCAAGAGACGGCTTATACCTTTTGCAAAACTGCAGATAGCTTTTTGCTCTGGTGCTGATCGTCGCCTTAGCTTCTACCGGAATGACCCTGTCTCTATCTTCAAACAGGAAGTCCAATTCCGCCGTATTTCCCGATCTCCAGAAGTAAGGCTGCTTCCCCTGTGCCAACAGCTCCGTCAACACATAATTCTCTGTAAGCGCCCCTTTGAAATTCCTGTAAATCTCCGGTTCCTCCAGAATTATCTTATGCGACAGCCCTGCTTTTCTTCTCAGCAGCCCGATGTCTGACATATAAACCTTAAAAAAAGTGGCATCTGCATAAAAAGATAGCGGAAGCTCCGGATTGGACACCAGCTCCAGTCGGTACACAAGCCCCGCATCCGTCAGCCATTCCAGGGCGTCCTCCAGCTCGCTGGAACGCTTTCCTTCCTTCACATGGGAGAAAATAAACTTATTGTTATCTCTGGCAAGCTGCTTTGGAACAGAATCCCAGATCCAGCCCAGCTTCGGAATATCCGTCTTCGGTGCGTATTTGGCAAAATCACTGCTGTAATCCTCCAAAATCGTATCCTGAAGCTTAGTCACTGCGTCAAAATTATGGGTGTCCACCCATTTCTCCACCACAGCCGGCATTCCGCCTACGATATAGTAATACTTAAGGCTTTTCTCCAGGGGCGTCCGATAAAGCTCCGGCAGCTCTCTCCCCAATGCAAGCCCCATTGCCCCTTCATATAACGCTCCCCCTCCGTCCGCACGCAGAAATTCCGCAAATGTCATAGGATACATCTGCAGCCGATCCACCTTCCCCACCGGAAAAGAAATCCCATCCCGCTTCACCGAGACACCCAGAAGAGAACCTGCACACACGATAGGAACTTCCCGCATAGCTTCGCAAAAATATTTCAGGGAAGTGACCGCCCTCGGACATGCCTGTATTTCATCAAAAATGATCAGCGTTTTCCCCGGTATGATTTCCTGCCCCCGGACGATGCTGCCAAGCTCCCGCAGAATCCGTTCCGGGTCAAGGTCATACTCAAATATCGACGCCAGCCCCTTATTTCCTTCAAAATAGAAATACGCGACATCCTCAAAATATCGTTTCCCAAATTCTTTCAATACATAGGTTTTTCCACATTGCCGCACACCGGTAAGCAGCAGCGGTTTCCGGTCAGGCGAATCCTTCCATGCCACAAGCCGTCTCATAATATCTCTTTCCATATTTTTCCTCACTCTGCCAAAAGTAAATCCTCAGAACTATCCTATCACATTTTTTTTATTTAGCAAAGCGAAAATGTATTTTTTCATAGGAACTTTTGAGAATCAGTGCATTTTTTCATAGGAAGTTTTACATTTTGGCATTAATATCACCAGACAAACGGCGGAGAAAGTCAATCACTTATCTCGCTGCATTCTCCCGTTATCAAATTAACCGAAACACGAAAATACAGTGTATGATTCATGGCAGGGGGCCATAAGAAGCATGAACAGAAGAAACCTATATCCTAAGAAATGACACAGACAAAATCTGCAATATGGCAGTCCTGTTCTCTTGCCCCAATTAATTTCTCAGGTTTTATGCCCCATAAAGACGCAATTTTTAATATATCCTCTTCGCAAATGTCATCATATTTTCCCTCTAAAAGATCCTCATCCTTTTGTGCCAGGTTTAATCCTAATTCCTGTTCTGCCCGGCTTTTTTGCCCTATATTTGCACATATATGGCCGCTTTCCCCAGAGTATCCGTACATTCTGTCTATTTTCCCTTCAAACATGCGTGCAAAACCATAACACCCCACTGTCCTGTGCGCGGCAAAATAACAAATTTCTTTTAAATCACAGCTTAATTCTTTTAATAGGTGAATAACCCTTTGAGGCTTGGACGGATCTGGCAAACTCCTGCCTACAATTATTATCCAGCTATCGCTTGGCCCGGCAATGAATACTTTTTTATTGTCATTTTCTACTACATCAAGTCCCTTGCCCCATGATATCTGCTCAATATTAGTAAATCTTTTATTATCCAATATATAATTTACAGGAACGTCTTTTGCTGCTATCCATATTGTCTTATGACCGAACCCAAAATCAATTGCGGGCTCTTTTGACAGGCCAACCGCATAAAGATATTTCTTCGCTTCCGCATATGCTTTTAAAAAATTTTCCCTTACTTGATCGTCATCATCACAACTACATACAAAATCAGATGAATACTGTTGACTGATCGTGTTTTTTTGAACCCCATATGAACCATCTGATAATCGAGGAGAATTTGAAATTATGTAAGTCTTTTCCTGTACATCATAACGTACATCAATACATATGTGTTCTTTACTGAATTTTGTAAAGCTTTTCCTACCGCATATTTTTTTCATAGCGTTTGATGCCTTAGAAACATCTTCAACGATAGGGTCAAGCGCAATTTCAGACATCATATTTATAATATGAATATTAACACTATTTAGCTCCCCTGCTTCATATGTTCTATAAGGTTCTGTAGCAAGTCTATAACCTGCCACAGTCTTCTTATATGGGACAAAAATCATCTTTCCGTTCTTATCTACGTAAATACTTAACATTAAGATGTCGCTCATACATGGACTCCATTCTGCTTCACTACTTCAACACGAATGACTTTTATATTCCAGCCAATACCTTACAATTATCACAAGATATTCTTTCGGAAATAATTTCACTACGCATTTTCTATAATAATTCCCAAACAAGGATACTTAATAAACATTATTTCGTCCTCTTGTTACTTTCTATGACCGTAAAAAGCTTCCAAAATGTCCCGAATGCGGACAACCTGCATACTGGATGACATGTATTTCTTATTCATTTTTTAACAAGCGAAGAAAAGCCTCCTTGTACGCTCTGTCTTCCTCCTCCGTCAGCTCCATATGCGGCGGTTGTTCCACGTTAAAATCTATTGCCCGTACCGCCTCGCACACCGCGGCCACATCATCTTGCGCCTCGTTATCTTTCTCTATCGGAACCGCGGACTCTTCCCCGCCATCCGAACACTCCGTTTCCTCCAGCAATGCTTCCAATCTCTTTCCCTTTTCTTCCGCAGCCACAGAATCCGTCCTCGTCTGACACCCAGACAGCGCGGCCATAAGCAATACTCCGAATATACAAAGTGCTGTGCCCGTTATTTTTCTCTTAGTCACCCGTCCGCCCCCCTAAAAGATACTTGTCCCGGCACTCTGCCCAGAAAAGCAGGAATGCCGCGGTCAAATCTTATAATTCTTTATACTCTCCATTTAATTCTGCCAGTAACTTAAAGAGTTCCGTTGAATTTTTCATCTTCCAGCCCCAAACCTTAAAAGGATACGCAAACGAAAGGAGTCATCTGTCCTTTTTGGCCGGAAACTGATTTAGCCTGACCCTTTCCAAAAGGCTTTTTAATTCTGCTAAGACTACGTTCAGTTCCTGTATCGTAGCTTCTCCATCCACGCCTCTTTTCCTTTTTTCTATTTCTTCTTCACAGAGATCTTTCGCTTTTAACAAATTATCCCTGAATCTTCGCCTTCGGTCTCCCCTTGTGCTTATATACTTCATAAATTGTCCTTCCTCCGGCTTATGCTTCATGGAATCTTTGTTTCATGATTGTCCTGTATTTCATATGGTCGCACCGTATTTTACAAAATTATACGTTCTTACACTGCCATCATCAATGCCAGAGATTCCCTATTGAACGTTCGAAGAAATATGTGTATGAAGGGTGTCGGTCTTTAAGCAGAAAAGTTGTAGCGATTTAACTTTCCCACCGCAGTTACCCAAAATTAATGCTCAACTGACTATCCGAATCTCCATTATGCCCTGAATGAATTAGTCCTGTAACAATGTCAATTTTTGCATCTGGAATTTCTAACCCCCAATTATCCCACCCATTGAAATTATTTCTTGCAAACAGCTCAATCTTTTCTTGTTCCGGGAACATTTTTGTAATTCCATCTATAACTTCTAAAGGCTTTTCACTATGCTTTCCTCTCGGAACGGTTACCATCTGTCTTACATTTCGCGCCCCCCTTGGCTGTGGAAATTTTCCTTTTTTAAATGCAAGCACAAATTCAGTTTGTGATAACGTATATCTGCCAGGATTGTGAACCATTTTATCCCAAACAAATGCCATCGTCTTATATTCAAATCCCCAAGCCGTTCCTAACTCTATTGCATTAGCCATTTGCGGTCCTGTCGTCCACATAAACAATATACAATCATCATCTGCTATAGATTGCACATCTAATTCTTTTAATTGTTTCAACTTAACTGTCGGATAATTAAATGTTGCAGAACTAAGAAATATTTTCTTTTCAAAACCAATATTTTCGTCTTTAATCGTAGTTTTATCATATTGCATTTTCCCGCCATAATCCCATGGAGGATCTGCATAAATAACCTGATATTTCTTATTAGGCAGCTTAGGATAAATGTTATCTAACGGATTTATCTTTGTTCGCTCCTTCGCTTGCTTATTATATAAAGAATAGGCTGTAATTTCCTTTTTATCTTCACTAGACATAATGGCATCTTCCTTTCTACATTTTGCTTTCATATTTTACTATATTGACATCTGATAGTCAATCTATTGTTACTTATAATCCGTTGTTATATAATCAACTGTTTATTAAAATATTTTTATTAACCGAGGAGATTTCATCTATGATCCAAAAAAAATTAGGTCAACGCATTAAATATCTACGAACCGAGAGAGGTATTAGTCAAGAAAAATTTGCTCTTTCTATTGATATGGATAGAACTTATTATGCTTCTGTCGAAAGTGGAAAGCGCAATATTTCCATTAACAATATCCAGAAAATAGCAAATGGCTTTAATATCACATTAGAAGAATTATTCAGCGGTATCTGAGGAGGACTCTATCATGGGAAAAAAAGCATTAAGCGGCCGCGAAAATTGGCAAACCCAATCTGGACCGGGAGGTTTGTCTGGAACAGCCGAGAAAAATTTATATACTGCATTCAAAAAAGCTTTTGAAGGAACTATATATCAAATTTCAGATCATCCAAAAGATTTAAAGCATTTATATGAAGATGTCCAGTTATCGCAAGAAATAATGTCACAAATTTTTTGTCCTGATGAAACAACTATGAATTCTGCTAAAAAACGCGGATGGGGTGTTTCTCCTGATTTCTCAATTAGGAATACCGTGACTGGAAAAATTCTTTTTGGAGAAATCAAACGACAAGATGGTTGGGTCGAAGGCAAGGATCCAAGTGCTGGTCGTGGAAATGCCCATGAGCGTATGTGTAAATTATTTACACCTGGTCTGCTAAAAACATATCGAAAAATTAGCGGAATCACTTCTCCAGATATACTGCCATTTTGGGTTGTTCTTGAGGGCGATATAACCAGAGATCCTAAACGAAATCGGGAAATAGCCTTTTGGTTTGACAGCTTCGATAAGAACTATTTCATGTGGCGTCCTAATATGACTGATCAAGAACTAATCAACCATTTCAATATTTATTTAAAACCACATTTAGATTAAGCCAATCCCCTCTTGTAAAAGAGGGGACTATTATTCTTCATAACACTAAATATTCGTCAATAGAATAATTACAATACTCTTCATCACAATAATCCGGATCACTTTCTGCGATTCCTTCTTCAAGATCTATATTGCTTTTCTCATTAAAAAAAGTGTTATGCTTTATAATACGCAACATTTCGGCACATGCTTTTTCTCTGCTGTTCCAGACGCCATGTATCCTACATGCGACACTCGTTTCTCTTTCTTCAACCAATATATACACCTTACTCACGAAGTTTACTCCTTTCATAGACTACATCCAGTATTGCTTCCCGAATTACATCTGATTTTTTCAAATTCATTTTTTTACAATACGCTTCTAAACGTTTCACAGTAGATTCATCCATTCTTATTGTACACACATGCTCTTTCTTTTTATCACTTTTGGGTCTTCCCATTTTTGCCATTAACATCACCTCTTATAGACATTATACTTTTTGTAATACAAAATGTCAACACATTTCGGAACATTTGTTCTGATCCTGTTTCTGCCAGGCCATTCAAAATTTAAGTCAACTAAAAAAAGCCTGCCTTACCCGAACTCCCTCATCACATCCACCCGTCAAGCTCATAATCCCTGGATACCATCCCTGATCGTCTCAAACTCTTCCATGGATATCGCGCGTTCTCTGGAAACCGTCGAAGAAATACAACTAATACTCTCCATCCTTAAGAATCAGCAGCTCCGGCACGGAATCATCATCCAGATAAAGAAGCGCCGTTCTTCCTCCCTTCAGCTCCGCGATAACCTGGCTGTATTGTTCCGTAAATCCTACTGCCATATCCATTGGTTCCGCTTCCGGTTTTTCTTCCGATTCTGTCTGCGATTCCGTTTCCGGCCGGCCGTTTTGCTCCCCCGGTCCGTATGCAGATGCCTCCTCGGAGTTATCTCCCCGGCAAGCGTAGAGAAGTACGCTCACAAGCAGGAATATGATGTAATTTAATTTCCGCATCCGTTTCCGGCCATTTGTCAATGCCATTTGTATATCCTTCCAGCATAGTTAAATACCCGTCTTTTATAAAAAGGACAAACCCTACTGCTCCATCAATCCCATCAACTTCTCCGTCTATATCTCCAAGGTGAAAAGTAGTTTTAAATTCCTCTCCTACCCTGAGGGCATGATCGACCTGATAACAGATAAAAAAGCCCACTCCCGTATCTTCCTCAGAAATAATGGCAGCTCTTTCATATTGCTCCCTTAACGTTATCAGTACTTCGTCATCCCCGCTCAAAAGCATTTTCATAACTTGATCTGCTAACTGTTTATGCTTCATCCTGCTCGCTATCCCATGCTAATTCAAACCTAAATCCTGTTAATTTGTTTTTTTCTACCGCTTCTTTAAACTCTTCTGACACAAATACTACTTTTCTTCGTACATCAACAATTTTAAAAATATGATGCCTTTTTAATTCGTCACTCTCTTTGAACGCATACTTTGTGAACACCATGATTCTGTTGCTGTTTTCAAAATTGATATATTTTGCTCTTTCATAATCCACTACATCCAAAACCGCAATGACATTTATTCCATAATAGTCCCCCTCGTCAAACACAAGTTCCAGTATCTCAGCCGAATCCTGCAGAAACGGCTGCAAAACCTCCAATGCCCTCTTACTGAATACAGGTATCACAAACCCCGGCGTATCGCTTAACGGCAGCTTTTTCTCCGGTTCCATACGCTGTACCGCCAATGGCTTCCACCCCCATTTCAGTTCGTGTCCGTCAAACCTCCAATATTCCTCTACAGAAAAATCCTTCACCGGCTCTAGATTATCATATTTATCTACCTCAGACTTTAATTTCCAGATTTTCATTTATTTGCCTCCTCCTATTGTTATCATCTTATTTCCCTCTTTATCCACCAGATAGCATTTTCTAAGTGCTCATGTCCATCGTATTGATTCAAAGTCAAATCTATTCATATAATACTTACTAATACTGATTTCTTCTATAAGACCTGTCTCCTTCGAAACAGCGCAGGAAAAATAAATTTCAGCCGCTTCGTCATCGTCCCTATATCTCATTGTCCGATAATCCGCATAAAATGAAAAATCAAAAAGGTACATTGTATCTGTTTCCGTTAATCTTTCTGTCACTTCATTTTCATAATCTCTCCATGTCGTTTCTCTTTTATTACACCAATAGATGCTTTCCTCATTTCCTGCATACCGTGATAGATAGAATGACTCAAGAAGCAGCCAATCCTCCTCTATCTCTGTACCCAGATAATCTTCTATCTGTTGAAGCAAAGCTTCATCCGCAAAATATTCCCGGTAATCTCCGACATTTCTCCCCCTCTCCCGAATAACGTGCATCATCATCTCCCGAATCGTTTCTTTAACCTCCGCAAGTCGTTCTGTCTGCAAAAGTCCCATTCCCACATTTTTTTCTATAATAATCTCCTTATCCCGCCTATAAAATGTTATTCCGCCACATGGATCGCTTTCCGGCGAAAATCCCGCCAGCCCCTTGATAAATACAGCACAAGTAAATCCATATTCACCAGCGCGTGCAATATACTCTTGCGCCTTTGGGTCATTCGCTTCCAAACAAAAATAGCGAGTGTACCAATCCTCCTGCTCCGTGTCACGATTCATGGGCTCCGGAGTTTCACTTTCCAAAGGCAATTTATCTTCTGTGTCTCCACTCCTATCCGGTTCCGTTTCAGCTATATATGTTTGCAACTCTTCGACGCCTTGTGATTCTGTTGCATTTTCCCGCTCTGTAGGTTCATCATTCTTATTACATCCCGCTATTAGCACCACAAGGCAACACATAGTGCCTATACTGATTTTAATGCGTAGTATTTTCTCCATCAATTCCTACTCCTTTCATCAATTCTTCATAAGGTATGCCGACTGACCGCAAATCCTCATAGTAGTAATCTTCCGGCTTCCCCTCGATTGGAAGCTCATTTTTTAACAAGCGAAAGCCTCTTTATATGTCCTGTCTTTCTCCTCTGGCAGCGTTTCCGGTTTTACTTCCGATTCCGTCTGCGATTCCATTTCATTCCGCGCACTTTTATTTTGATTACAACTCATTGCTCGCCGCCGTTACAGCTTAAATTTGACAATCCGTTCAATACTAAAATTGTTTTTTAATAAATCTCGTGGGAATTATGTATATACATTTCAAATTCAACTGTTGATCGAGGCCACACAATATGTTATCATTCACCTCTATTGTGGTTTCCAGTGCTTCCATTTCCTCCCCAACTTGTATTATTCCCTTTTCTGAATCATATTTCATAGGCATACCTTCAAAATATTTCTCAACTTTAGGGACTTTTTTTATTAAGTCATATACCGCGTTCTGATTACACATTGACAAATCAAAATTTTGCAACAAATAATCTCCTTTAGTACATATCGGGAGGTCGATATTGCTTTTAGATGCCCGTATCAACGGAAGAAAACCTTGTACATATATCAGCTTCCCCGTTCGCAACTCGAACACCATCTCCAATGTATCTATGACCAACGAAAAACCAGGGACATCAATCCTTTGATTTTCATAATACAGACTATGCGTTGCAAAATCATATATCATTTCCTGCATACTTATTAATTCCTATTCTTCCTATTGTTATCATCTTGCTTCCCTCTTTATCCGCCAGATAGCATTTTCTAAGAGCTCAGGTCCATCACATGTCTTCAAAGTCAAATTCATGTTGCCCTTGGTATCGGGCATAGTATGTTCTTCCCCCTTCGCTACACTTACTTTCCATAATCACACACCGCTCGCAACTCACTATTGAGAATGCCTTTTATGGTTTTTCCGATAATCTTAACTGGCCTTCTTTCACAGAAATCCTTCCTGTTTCCATGTCATATACAAACCAAATATCAATATCAATTAGAATACTTCCCCACAAAGTCGGCTGAAATTGGGAAGTGATTGTAATATTCCCATGTTCCCAAAATTTAACGAAATCATATATTTCTCCCGGTTTTTCATAATAACAATCTAACTGCCGGAACAAACTCAATGATTCATCTGAAAGTACCTTTTCATATTTATCCAAATTATGAATATCGCGGACAATGTCCAAAAAAACAAGTGCAATGTATTGCTCTAATTCTTTTCCTTTCAATCCGGGAATCGGAAGAAAATTTTCATAGGGATTCAGTTCAGCTTCCGAATTGAGTAGTCTAATACCTTCTTCCTTACGCATGAATACCCCTTGTCCATTATCTTCATAATCCAGAATACAAGCATAATCTGTTATTTCTTGCGGTGCCTCGACAATTTCCAGGATTTCTAATCGCTGTGCTTCAAACTGATAATAAAAAATAACGAAAACCGCCGATTTCTCTTCCATTTGTTCCTGTAGACTATTGCATAAATAGGAATGTCCCCATAAACCTTGATTGTCAGAACTAAATATGTCCGCCTTCGTCTCCTTAAAGACATAGTCATTCCACTCTATGCTTAAAAATTGCTTTTCCGATTCTTCTGTATAAAAAGAAATTACCGTATCTCCTACTTTCACTTTCGGAAGCATCATAAGTATTTTCTCTACATTTCCTATCTGCCCTTCCACATATTCTTGCGAACATCCTGCCCTATCTGCAATCTCTTCTATATTTGTCGGATTACTTGAAGGTCGCCATTCCCATATATCAAATAATTCCCTGATGTCATCCAGCCCCCATGCATCTTCAAATTGATCTGCATTGGATTCTATAACAGTATCAGACACTTGAGAAGAACTTGTCGCTGTATCTTTATTATCACTGCTTTCCAGGTTCCCATCTTTTCCATTTTCCTTCCATTGAACAGCACATCCAGAGAAAAACAATAAACATAAACTCATTACATATAAATTTTTTATTTTATTAGAGACCATTTGGCACCTCTTCTGTAATTATCACGTCTTCAACCTCATCCAAAAAAATTTCTGCCTGTTCCTTAATCAACTCGCTGCTGTTTCCAATGCTACTTTTGCTGTTATAATTCGCTTTATTATTGAAGAAACCTGCCTCTCTGTAAATGCCGGCAATGGGGCAGCCACATGGTAATACCCCTTTTCAAAAGACTTTTTCATTCCACACCTTTATACTTAATTTGATTATACCTCATTGACCTCCCAATATCCGAATCTTTTACCGCCCTTTCGAACAATGCGACCGCTTTCTTTCAACTTATTCGCAATTCTATTTTCCAAAACTTCATCCAAAACTTCATTTAAAACTTCATCTTGGTGTTTTGGAACTTTGGGAGTTGGTACTTTAGCGCTTTCAAGGGCAGTAAACTTCACAGTAAGATCATTGCCCAACACTGTATACTCTATGCAATATTGTCAAGTGATGATAAGTGCTTTTGAGATATGAGATTTATAAAATAATGTAAAGAGTATTTTTATACTCAAAAAAAACGTATCATTTGCAAATAGCGTATGCCATCAGAATTTGAAAACCTTTCACCAAAAACTTTATAATGATTCTTGTCGATATAGAAGTTTTTTAAATGTTGTTTGTCCTCGCAATCAAGGTAGATGATTCCGCCACCGATTCTATGTTGAATATCAGCCATAATATCATTGGCGTGGCCAATCAGTTCATTTCCCATAATGCGTTTCCCGCAATCAACTCCATAATTCTTTCCTATCTGTGCAAGCAAAAAAGCAGAAACAGTAAAGGAATTCGTGTCAGAATCAAGCCTTGCATGGGAAGAAAGTTTACGACGGGTTGTATTGCTTAGATTTTCGTTTTTTATTTCTATAGCCTTATGTGCCAGTGTAAAATAGCCGAGAATCTGTCCGTCATTTTCGTCAAAAATAAGATATGTAATTGATAATTTCCGTTTGGCAAAATTCAATGCATTTACTTTTAGGAAATTATCTATCTCCATATTTGCAGGACAAGAAAATGTAGAAAGCCTGTCACTCAGCTTTTCTTCTCCATCGTATTCCAGCACATCCAAAATATTCATAATCTGTATGTTTGATGCAGGATTCATTTCTTATATTCCCTTTTCGCTAATATTTCCCGTATTTTATCAGGGTTAGACAGCACAGTTTTCTTTGGGGTGTCAGAAACAGGCATAGGATCTGCAATCGAAGCTTCCAGCGCATTGGCAAATGCTTCTGCTTTTTCTGGTTCTGTAATTTTTATGTTAGCAAAAATACTTGAAGTAGCCATAATCAATGCTCCTTATCTTCCATAGAATTTTATGGTTCCTTTTTAAAATATATTATATGCGAAGAAGCATGATTTATCAATAATTTTGTAGTTATTTCGAACTCATTGAAAATTCCGCGCACTTTTATTTTGATTACAACTCATTGATCTCCGCCGTTACAACTTAAATTTGACGCTTCCTGCCTTACCCGAACTCCCCCCTCACGTACCCTCCGGTGCGCCTGTCCCTGGGGCGGGAGAACATCACCCCCGCAGGACCGGACTCCACCAGCTCCCCGTTCAGAAAAAAGGCGGCCTCGTCCGCGATTCTGGCCGCCTGCTGCATATTGTGGGTTACAATGATGATCGTATATTTTTTCTTCAGCCCTTTCAGCAGCTCTTCAATCTTCAAGGTGGAAACCGGATCCAGGGCGGAGGTGGGCTCATCCAGCAGCAGTACCTCCGGCTCTACCGCCAGGGCCCTGGCAATGCAGAGCCGCTGCTGCTGCCCGCCGGACAGCCCCAGAGCCGATTTCCCCAGAGAATTCTTTACCTCCTCGTACAGCACCGCTCCCCGCAGGGAAACCTCTACCAACTCGTCCAGCCGCTCTCTGTTCCTGACGCCGTGGAGTCTGGGGCCGTAGGCAATATTGTCATATATACTCATAGGAAAAGGATTCGGCTGCTGAAATACCATGCCCACCTTTTTTCGGAGCAGCGTGGTATCCACTCTCTTGTCATAGATATCTTCCCCGTCCAAAAGAACCTTTCCCTGAATCCTTACATTTTCCGTCAGATCGTTCATTCGGTTGAGACACCTCAAAAAGGTAGACTTCCCACAGCCGCTGGGGCCGATACACGCCGTGACGCTGCGGTCCCTGATCCTGATGCTCACACCCTTCAGCGCGGGGACTGTACCGTAGCAGAGCTGCAGATTTTCCACCGATATCTTATATTCACCGCTCATTCCCCTCTCTCCTGACGCCGATACGACACGACTGCTGCCGTGAATATCATGTTTTATGTACTCTGCGGAGGATCAGCTTCAGCAGCAGATTCATACTCAGCACGAACAGCATCAGCACACATCCGATGCCGAAGGCGGTTCCATACTCTCCGTTCTGCATTTGCAGATAAAGTTCCACCGCCAGGCTTCCCCCCGGGTCAAACACCTTTCGCCCCAGCCTGCCGAGATCTTCGGCCAAAGCCCCCGTCAGCTTAGGAATCCCCCTGGCGCTTCCCGCCGTAAATAACAGCGCCGCAGACTCACCCACGATCCTGCCCGCCGACAGAACAACCCCCGTCAAAATGCCCGGCATGGCCGAGGGAAGCAGGATTGTCCGGATCATATACCATTTTGTGGCTCCCAGGCCCAAGGCGCCGCTGCGATAGCCCTCCGGCACAGCCTGCAGGGCTTCCCGGGTATTTCTGACGATCAACGGCAGCACCATGAACGCCAGCGTCAGCGCACCGCTGAAAAGCGAATATCCCAGCCCCAGGACATGACCGAAAAAGAACATACCGAACAGGCCGAACACCACCGACGGAATGCCGGACAAAGTCTCCGTGGTAAATTCAATGAGCCTGACCAGCTTTCCGGGCCTTGCGTACTCATTGAGATAGATCGCTGCGCCCACGCCCAGAGGTATGACGATTGCAAGCGTCAACGCGGCGATATACAGGGTATTGAGCAGATTGCCCGCAATGCCCACCGTCCCCTTCAGCCGGCTGGTAACAGTGGTAAAAAAGGATATATCCAGCACCCGAAATCCGTAGAAAAAAACGCAGCCCACAATAGCAAGCAGCAAAGACACCGATACACCGGCCGCGCCATAGATGGCCGCCAGCAGAAATACTTCTCCATATCGCCTGCGTTTCCCCCTCAGGAGGGAATCAATCATAAGCCTTCGCCTCCCTTTTTTTCAGAGTCCTCCTCAGCCCGATATTCAGGATCATGATAAACACAAACAGGATCAGCCCCACGGTAAACAACATCTGCCGGTGAAGTCCCTGGGCATATCCCATCTCCCCCACAATGGCTGTGGTGAGAAAACGCACCGAACGAAAGGGAAACGGCGGATTGACGCAGTTCCCCGACACCAAGGCGATGGCCGTAGCCTCCCCTATGGCCCTCCCCGCTCCCAGCACCACGGCGGTGGCGATTCCGGACCTTGCGGCAGGGAGAACCGCCCGGAAGATGGTCTGTACCGGCGAAGCCCCCAGCGCCAGAGAGGCCGCCTTGATCCCGGGATCCACCTGACGTATGGCGCTTTCGCTGATACTGATAACGGTGGGCAGGATCATGATTGCCAGCACAATCACGGCGGACAGCAGATTCGCGCCGCCTGTGAACTGATGGGTCTCAGACCCCGCAAAGACCTTAAGCTCCAGCCGGTACAGCAGCGGGTTCAACAGATTGATTCCCAGCAGCCCGTAGATGACAGAGGGAATCCCCGCAAGGAGCTCCACCGCCGATCTGACCACAGCCGCCGCTCTTTTTTCCGCCGCCTCCGCCAGAAAAACCGCCGTCAGGATTCCCAGAGCCGCCCCTATGAGAACAGCCATTCCCGTTCCCAGAACAGAGGTCAGAATCACGTAGAAAATACCGTACCGCGGTTCCGCTCCCACAGGCTTCCAGACCGTACCGAACAGGATTTCCTTCCATCCCACCTTCCATAGGGCAGGCAGTCCGCTGATCATCATATACAGAGTGACGGCCCCCAGCGCAAAAACCGTTGTGGAGGCGCAGGCCGTAAAGACTGCCCGGGCCGCCCGCTCCGCCCTTATATGTACACGCCAAACCGGTTTTGCCTCCGGCAGCCCGCTCATTCTCCCTCACCCCTTCCGAATCCCGAACCGTCTATCGGGATCAGCCCCGCCTGTCGGGCTATTTCTTTTCCCTCCTCACTGAACACAAAGTCGAACCACACCCGGACCGCTTCGCTCTGCTCGGAAATCTTCCCCTTCGTGACCATGACAAGGGGGCTGCTCAGGCAATAACTGCCGTCCCTGATATTCTCCGGGGCGGCCTCCACACCGTTTATGGGCAGTACAATAACGCTGTCGTCCGCCACATCCAGAGACACATAGCCGATTGCCCCCGGGGTGGACGCCACCTTTGCCTTTACGGCTCCGGCGCTGCCCAGCTCATTGGCATAAGCGCAGGCGTCCCCTGCTCCCGACAGCCGCTCAAAGGCGTCTCTGGTACCGCTTCCCGCTTCCCGTCCCACCACTACAATCGGGATCTCCGCTCCTCCCAGCTCGCTCCAGTTCCTGATCTTCCCGGTGTAGATGTCCGCCAACTGCTGCAACGTCAGCCCCGGCACTCTGTTACCGGGGTCTACGCAGACCGCGATCCCATCCAGCGCTACGATATTTTCCACAGCGCCGCCCAGCCTTTCCTCCTTCCGCAGCTCACGGGAGGAATTGCCGATGTGGGCGGTTCCCTCCAGTACCGCGGCGACGCCCGCACCGGAGCCCGTATACTCCACAGATACCGTCACCCCGGGATATTTTTCCATGAATCTCTCCGCCAGAGCCTCCGACAGCTTTTCCATAGAAGTACTTCCCACGATCCGAATGCTGCCGGACAGCACCCTTTCGCCTTCCGGCGCCGAAGCTCTCTCCGCCCCACAGAGGACCATGCAGCACCAGACCGACGCACATACTCCCAAAAGGAGACCCGGCCTTTTCATTTTCCCCACGGCTTACGCACTCCAGACCGTAGCCAGAATGCCGTCCGCAATGGCTCGGGCAGTCTCCTGAAACCGTGCGTCCAAAAGCTGATTGTCCGCATCCGTGTTGATAAAACCCACCTCCACCAGCACTGCAGGCATTCTTGTCCTGTTCAGAACCACCAGATTCTGCCTCTCGTTGACGCCCTGATTGGTATATCCCACCCGCTCCAGGCGTGTATTGATATTTTCCGCCAGCCTTGCGGCCTCCCCGTAGCGGTTGTAAACAAGAGTCTCCACCCCGGTATATTGGTTCGGGTAGGGACTGGCATTCCTGTGGATCGACACAAAATAATCCGCGTTCACCGCATTTCCCTCCGTCGCCTTTTGCAAGGGGGACTCATAGATATCTCCGGTACGCGTGTAATAGACATCCACCCCGTTGGCCTCCAGGATGGCCCCGATTGCCAGCACCAGGGCCAGCGCGTCATCCTTCTCCTGTCTTCCCTGGTATACCGCGCCGGGATTGGCACCCCCGTGACCGGCATCAAGCACTACTAACGCCATAAACGCCTCCCACATAGCTTTGTATATGGTATGCCCCAAAAATTGATTTGTGTCTGTCCTGCACAAAAAAGCTGTCGGACTTAAAATCCAACAGCTTTACCTCCGCTACAGGGTCTCATCCACCGCAGCGCCCTTGATATCCTCACTCAGCAGGTTCATCTCCCTGAGCATGTCCTGAACCTCCTTTTTTACGTCCTCAGGGGATTTCGTCAGATCGGCAATCTCCCCGGGACTCATCTCCTCCGGCACAGTCTCCTGCGCCTCTCTCTTCTCCTTCTGCTCCTCCAGCAGCTCCTTCTTCTCTTCCCGCTCTTCCCGGATCTCCTCCGCCTGCTCTTCTCTCTTCTCGGCTTCCTCGTCCACGTGGTCCATGCCTTCCTGCACAGCCATCCCCACTGCCTCGTCCCTTGCGGCGGCCATGATTTCATCCCTCTGTTCCTGCGCCTCGGTCATGGGATTCACCTTCCGGCTCAAAAGCCCCATGCGGGTACTGCGGATGGAAGCATTCTCGCCCTGAATCTCCGCCTCATTCCGGCCAAGCTTCTGTTCCTGGGCCATCCGCTCCTGCTGCAGGCTTTCCATCTCCTGAAGATATTCTTCCTCGCTGAGTTCGCCGTTTTCCCGGGCCCGCTTCAGCGTCTCCTCCCGCTTATCAAGCTCCTCCAAACTGTCCTGGAGCTCTCCCTGCTCCGCTGTCAGCTCCTTCACATGTTGGCGGCTTTCCTCCATGCCGTCCTCAATCTCCCGATCGACCTGAAAAGCATCGCTGACCGCCTTCATGGCCTTCTCCTGGGCCTTCGCCTTGCGTTCTGCAATCCTGTCCTGAAGCGTCTGGCCCTGATTATGATTCAGATTCCCGGCAAAGACAGTCTTTCTCTCATCCTGCTCCCGCCGGATCCCCTCCGCCGCCCCGGCTCCTCCCGGTTGTCCGCCGGCGAATATCGTAATATTATTGTTGTCCACCTTCATATCATGCCCTCCTGCCCTTTTGAAACCTTATAGCTCGTTTTTCTACTTTGGTTATTATATCGACATTTCTTCGTCGGCATTTTACACATTCCGTATCCCTACAGAGGGCATTTCATGACATTTAGCCGACGAGTACCTAGAACTGAAAATAAATAAATGCCGAGGCGTCATACTGCGGTCCATAGATACCGAAAATGAGTATAACAAATATCAAACCGTAGTAAACCAGCCAGCGAAACCATATGTTCTGCCGCGCCAGTATTCCGTGAAAATCCGTCCCCTGCTTTTTCCTGTTATCAACCCACATCAAAAACAGCAGTCCCAGCAACATGACAAAAAAGTTCTTTTCGCTCAAAACCATGGTATTAATACCGAGCAATTTTTCCGGATCAAAAAAGGAAATAATATCCAGGTGCGTGACACTATGCCGCAGCATCCGCAATGCTGCCGTAAGACTGTCCGCCCGAAAGAAAAGCCAGGCGAAATCCACAAACACAAAGGTCACAATCCTCTGCACCAGACGATAACTGCCGCATTCCGTGCGGATATGCAGTTTTTCCCGCAAACCGCTGCGAAGCGGCCGGGTCAGATCCCCCGCTATCTGGTAAAGACCGTTGACAGCACCCCACACCATATAACTTAGCTCCGCTCCATGCCAGAGCCCGCTGGCAGTAAAGGTCAGAAGAATATTGAAGTATTTCCGGAGCCTGCCGCATCGATTACCTCCCAGCGGAATATAGATATAATCCCGAAACCAGGTGGTCAGGGAAATGTGCCAGTTACGCCAGAATTCGCTCACCGAGGTAGCATAGTAAGGGCTCTTAAAGTTCTTTGTCAAAGTAAAGCCCATTACACGGGCGGCCCCCACTGCAATATCGGAATAACCGCCAAAATCACAATATATCTGAAATGCAAAAAGCACTGTGGCCAACAGAATCTGCAAGCCGGAATATTCCGTATAATTATCATAGACAGCCGTAACCAGAATGGCAATGCGATCCGCGAGCACCAGCTTCTGAAAAAAGCCCCACCCCATCAAAAGCAGCCCCTTTTTCACCCGGTCGGCATCAAAAGCATGAGGCTCATAAATCTGATGCATGAGATTTTTGCTGCGCTCAATGGGACCCGCCACAAGCTGGGGAAAAAAGGACACAAACAAGGCGTAACGCAGAATGTTCTTTTCCGCCGCGATTTCTCCCCGAAATACATCGATCACATAGCCCAATGCCTGAAACGTATAGAAAGAAATCCCCACCGGCAAAAGTACATCAAAGGTTGGTATCCGCACAGAAACCCGAAAAAGTGCAAAAATCTTCTCTATGGTCTCTGCGGTAAAAGCATAATATTTAAAAAAGAACAAAATACCCAGATTCAACACAATACATCCGATCAGACTCCACTTTTTGATCCGTTTCCCGCTTTTGTCCGGCCGTCTCCCTCCGAAGGAGATCAGCAGGCCGCCGCCCCAGGTAATCACTGTTGAAGCCAGCATCAGGAGAGCGTACACGGGATTCCAGCTCATGTAAAAAAAGTAACTGGCGCCCAACAGCCATAAATACTTAATACGTTTCGGAATCAAAAAATATATCAGAACAACAGCCGGGAAAAAATCAAAAAATCTACAGAATTGAATAACATATCAGTTCCCCCAAAGTGTTTCCGTTACAAAGTAAGTTACCTTTTCGGCGCCGCTGCCGTTCAAATGATGGTAGCTGTTAAACGCATCCTCAAAATCCTGAGCACTCAGTCCGATTTCATCATAGCGCCGGTTACAGTCCAGATAATACACCCCTTCGCTTTCCGCAAGCTCAGCAACCTGGTTAGTCTGGCTCTCATAGTTGACGGAACGGATATATACATCATACATGGGCGCCATAACAACATACAAAGTAATTCCTTCGTCCCGGCACATCTGCGCCAGCTTATGGAAATGAAGCTTGTTCGTTTCTGAGATCATCCATTCTCCCGGATAATAATCTGCCTGAGCATACAGCTCCATAGTCTCCGCCGACATGGATGTCTGGCTTGGATGAAAAGAGGAATATTCCCAAATATCCTTCATGTAAAACACCAGATTCGAACCGATCACGGTAATATCCTCCCAATTACCGTGAATTCTGGCAATGGGAAGCAAGGCATAGCTCCAGTTCTCCTTTTCATACTGCTCCATCACAGCCTCCAGCTTGGTCCACCCGAAACGCATACCGTCAATATTGGCCTCCTTTTTCCAGTCCCGGTCGTAGCTGTCACCCTCTCTCCAGTTATTGTTACCGTCGAGCAGGGAAGCTTCCAGAATGATCACATCGGGATGCTGATAATGCAGGGCCTCCTTTACATTAAAATATGTCTGGACGATATTCTGCGAATTGGACGCCAGAATGTAACTGTTCATACCTGTTTCACTCGCGATAACAGAGGGATCAAAAGAAGAATACGCATGACTGTTGCCCACCACCAGCAAGTCAACCGTGCCTTTTTCCAGGGTATAAAAATGCTTCCATGTACGGATAATTATGTTAGAAGGATATAGCAGCAGAACCGCCGCTTTCATACTCCCCAAAAAGAATATTACAAACAGCAGTCCCTTCAGAAAATTTTTCAGAAACCGTCCCTTCAAAAAATCATCCCCCTCACTGCACATTTGGCTGGATTCCGATCCGATAGGACGCCTCGAATACCTGATCCGCTGCCAGCTCCATCTCATAGTCCCTGTCCTTCAGCTCGCCCGAAAAGTCAACCGCATCACATCTGCCGTACCATGGCTCAATACACACAAAAGGAGCGTTTTTGCCCTCCGGCGACCATACGGCGAAGAGCGGCGCATCGAAAGTAACCGTTACATAGGGCTCTCCCTCGGGAGTCATGAGAGACACCTGATCCGTCTGCTTTCCCTCTACCATGTAGGTAGACTTGTCGAAAAACCCTTCCGTAAACCTGACCGTGCCCTGCTCCAGCGGCAGCACCTCTTCCTCCATCACCGCCATTCCCTCCGGCGTATTGCCGTGATGGCGGATCCCCGTATCCAGCCCGCCGAACTTCAGCCCATACCCGCACTTACTGTCTTCTCCCCGAATCGGGCACAGAAAGGCCGGGTGAGCGCCGATGGAAAAAAACATCTGCTCCTCCCCCTCGTTTTTCACCTTCCAGAGAATGATCAGGGAACTCCCTTCCAGGCGGTAGCCGATCTCCAGAGCAAAGCGAAAGGGATACTTCTGCAGCGTATCCGCATCCGCCCGCAGTTCAAAAAAGATTTCCTCCTCCTTCTTCGAGACGAAGGTAAATTCCATATCTCTGGCAAAACCATGCTGCCCCATGGAATAGCTTTTCCCCTGATGGGCATAGGTCTTATTCCTTACGGCTCCCACAAAGGGAAACAGCACCGGCGAGGTGCGTCCCCAGTACGCCGGATCCCCGTGCCACATATATTCCCTCTCGTCGCTCTTGCGCTTCAGCGACTTCAGCTCCGCGCCGAAGGAATCTATCTCCGCCCGCAGGCACTCGTTTTCAATGACATATCTCATAATTTTTACCCCCTGTTATGATAGCTTTTTTACTCCCTGGCGCCATAGTAAAGCCAAGGGCTGTAATATTCCTCCGGCGCCGGATCCGGCATGAGGCTTGCCTGATACTCATTGGGACGCGAAGAGTACACCTGAACGGTAAAGCGATACGCGCTTCCCGGTTCACTGATCAGAAACTGTGCGGGAATCGTGATGCCGCCGTATCCTGACTCCCTGATGTAGGTCATGTCCCAGGTGTTATTCATCACATATTCGCCGTCCTCGTCATAAAAAGTCACATTGAAGATATCCCTGTCCGAATATTCGTCAAGATTACTCCAGGTAGCGCAGTACACCCGGGAGTTGTCCTTTTCAAGCAATCTCCACTCAAGTCCCGTGGGCGCCGGTAAGTGCGGAGCCGATTCTCCCGTATATTCAAAGCCGTCCGACGCGACATAAGCACTGTCCGTATAATTGATCCCGTCCCCCACAGCCGCCACGGTAAAATAGTAATACCCGTTGCCACGCCAGTCTGTCACAGCATTAATATCTACCTGCTCTCTTTTTTCGTAACCGCCGCCCAGCCTGATCAAGTCCTCAAAATACCAGTCATCGTCATCCGGTGATGGAGGATTGTCCGCGTCCCTCTTATACAGTCGAAAATAAAACTGTACCTCATCCCCGCTGCCGGATTCCGGTACATTATCCCACACCGTGATCCCGGTCTCCCCATCCCAGTGAGGATTCCCCGGTACAGGCAAGACGATAAGGCCGGCTGTCTCTTCTCCGCTTTCCGTTTGGCTGTGGTTTATGCGAAGCAAATACCCCCCCCAAAAGGCAAGTGATAAGCCCCAGCAGAAGCACTGCGGCAAGACTGCCCGGCGCCACCCGGTTCACGCGGAAAAACGCCTGCCTGACCTGCCGCACAGACTGATACCGCTCGTCCGGATTCAGATTCATACATTTCCGGATGATCTTTTTATAGCGCGCCTGCCTGCTCTTTTCCGGCAAAAGCTGTTCCAGCGTCACACCCAGGGCGTAAATGTCCGTCCGCTCGTCCGTCTGCGCAAAACCATACTGTTCCGGCGCGGCATATCCCCTGGTGCCCAGCAACTGCGTGTCCTGTTCCGCTTCCGTCTTCGGCATACGGGCAGCGTCAAAGTCGATCAGGTACACCCCGCCTTCTTCCGTCAGGATAATATTGGAGGGCTTGATATCACGGTGAATGATGCCCTTCCCGTGCAGGGACTCAAGAACGGAACACAAATCCCTGACAATATGCAGGAACTGTTTCTCCGTCAACTCCGCTGTACCGGCGTTCTGCCCCTCTATGTACTCTTCGATCACCGTGGTGGAATCTTCGGTCATCGTGACCTCATACAGCTTAGGCATACAGGGATGGTTGCAGCTCTGTAGGATTCGGTAAATCGGATGCTGTCCTGCCAGTCTCTTACGGACATACATCTGTTCTCCGCCCTTCTCCCGCAGCAGATGCACCGTGCTTTTCTCACTCTGCTTCAGAAGCTTTATCTCTTCGTATTCCCTGGTCTCTATCCTCCGTATTTCCGACTTGCCCTCCGACTGACAATCTGGTAAAATTATACCATGCGTACAGAAAATCAAGCGGCTGCGAAGCAGACATTTGATTTTCAAGCCATGGATCACTGATATAATGCGCCGCGTATGCGGCGGCAAGACAGCGTATGCTGGCTTGAATTATGCGAATGCAGAATCATTATAGCACATAAACATACGGAGAAACAACATGAAATCAAAATCTACCGAAGAATTGAAGCATGAAATCAAGGCAGTCACGGATATTGAAGATTATCTGAAAGGCAATCAGGGAAATCTGATAACATCCACTTTAACCGCACATTTAAACAGCCTGCTGTCTCAGAAAAATCTCAGCAAGGCTGATGTAGTAAAGAATTCCAATCTGTACCGTACCTATGTGTATCAGATATTTTCCGGAGAGAAAACACCTTCCCGGGACATCCTGATCGCCATGGCTTTCGGTCTGCACCTCTCGGAAGAAGAAGCGCAGACGCTGCTCAAAATATCAAAAAACCGGGAATTGTATGCCAGAGACGAGCGGGATGCGGTCATCCTGTTCGCCATACAGCGGGATATGACGATTATGGAAGTAAATGACCTGCTGTTCGAGCATGGGTTGCAGACTTTGGGGGCGGCGAGGGAGTAGGGACGGTTTAAGTGTCCCGTTCTCTTTTAATTTGTATTTTCAGACATCACCCAACATATAACCATAAAAAATCCGACAACCCTAAGACATATAACGGATTATCGGATTTTAGTTATTATAACGTTGAAAACGGATTCTGTCCGAACGTTTCCGGCATAACACCTTCATTCAATAGATCATTATGCTTCT
>N._stephensi_709_foregut__coassemble_190_pt1 | contig 25385 bp, 20 predicted proteins | sample N__stephensi_709_foregut__metabat2_high_PE_003 | metagenome-assembled genome bin N | reverse complement strand
TGCTGCTTCGCAGCGCAAATCCGGCGCAGGAAACGCTTTAATCAGCGTTTCCTTAAATATACGCTTTACTCCCCAAGCCCGTTTTCTACTGCCTGCACCAGAGTCTTCAGCGCTTCCTGTTCATCCTCGCCTTCACAGACAAACTCGATCTCATCCCCACATTTTACACACGCCCCCAGTACACTCAAAACGCTTTTGGCGTTCGCCGTATTCTCTCTGAATGTAAACGTAATCAGAGATTTGAATTGCATTGCTTCTTTACACAGGATACCCGCTGGTCTGAGATGCAAGCCTGTAGGATTCTTGATCACTACCTTCTGACTTACCATTTTTGCCTTTCCCTCCAATCTCTACCGCCATAAAGCGTCCTTCTTAATGTCTATTGTAGCATGATTGCACGCTAATCACAAGTGCTTTTTCAGCCCTCAGAACATAACGTCCTGGATCAATCCGGCCAGCTTCTCCGCCTCCTGTCGTATCACCTGCTGATCCTTGCCCTCGATCATGACCCGCACCAGGGGCTCCGTCCCGGAAGGGCGGATCAGAACCCGGCCTTCTCCGGCGAAACGCTTTTCCAGATCCGCAATAGCCGCCGCGATCTCTGGGTACTCCATATACTTTTCCTTCTTATGATCCGCAACCTTGGCATTCACAAGAGCCTGGGGCAGCACCTCCATGATTCCCGCCAGCTCGGAAAGCTTTTTCCCGGTCTCCACGATAACCTGAAGCAGATGCAGGGCGCTGAGCAGTCCGTCCCCCGTTGTATTTTCATCCAGGAAAATAATATGTCCGGACTGTTCCCCTCCGAGGCTCGCATCAATTTCCTTCATCCGCTCCATGACATATCGGTCGCCCACCTTGGTCTGCTCTATATTTATCCCGTTCTTCTCTCCCATAAGGAAAAAGCCGAGATTACTCATGACCGTAGCCACAATGGTATCCTTCTTCAGCTTACCCTGGCTCTTCATGTGGTTTCCCACAATGGCCATGATCTGATCGCCGTTTACCACCTTGCCGGTTTCGTCCACCGCCAACAGCCTGTCCGCATCCCCGTCGAAGGCCAACCCCACATCCGCCTTTTCATAGACTACTCTCGCCTGCAACTCCTCCATATGGGTAGAACCGCAGTTGGAATTGATGTTTGTTCCATCGGGATTATTGTGGATGGCTACAATATTGCCCCCCAGCTCCTTCAACGCCTCCACAGACGTATAGAAGGAAGCGCCCTCCGCGCAATCCACAACGATCTTCATATTGCTCAGGTTCACCGGCACGGATTGGATGGCGTGATTAATATATTCTTCCCTGGCGTCCGTGCGGTATTTTACCTTGCCCACGCCCATCCCCACAGGGAACTTAACATCCTGCATGTTCTCCCGGATAAGCTGTTCGATCTCATCCTCCAGCTCGTCAGGCAGCTTAAACCCATTGCCGTCAAAGAACTTGATGCCATTAAACTCCACCGGATTGTGGGAAGCGGAAATGACCACTCCTGCGTCGGCCCTGTATTTCTGCGTCAAATATGCCACTGCCGGCGTAGGAATGACGCCCACGTAGACGCAGTTCGCGCCCACAGAACAAGCTCCCGCCATCAACGCGTTTGCAAGCATATCTCCCGAAATTCTGGTATCACACCCCACCATGATCGTAGGCTTGTGCTCCTTTTCCTTTGTCAGCACATAAGCCCCCGCCTGACCCAACTGCATGGCAAACAGCGGAGTCAAATCCTCATTGGCGACACCTCTGACGCCGTCCGTTCCAAATAATCTGCCCACCTTTATATTTCCTCCGTCTTCATCAGTCTTACGGTGACTGTCATTTCTTCCTTCTGCTCAACATTGCCGGGCAGGACCACCGCTGCGGGAATCTCATACTCCCCGTCCTCCGGTTCCTCGATTCTTTCGCTCTCCAGCCAGGCCGCTATGTCTACCTGCGCTGTCACCGACTCCTCCGACACCCGAGACAAATCGGCCTCCAGTCCAGCAATGGTCAGCCTGTATCCCCCATCGGGCACCACCAGCTCCGCTGCATAGCCTCGGGGCGTATTCAGCACACTGATGTTCCCGGCTCCCAGCGTAAGGCTTCTGTCCACAACAGGCTCGATATAGACCGTTACCGTGGCGCGTCCGTTAAAGCTACTGTCCGCCAGCCTGAGATTATCCTTCAGATAGTTCTGGATGTTGATGGTAGTTACCACATTATCTGTAGCGCCGGTAATATCGAGAGCCTCAGCCGGAACGGATATGTTGTTCACGCTTGCGAGGGCGGACGTCGTTCCCGCGAGTCTCACGGTCTCCGGCTCGCATTCCACTCTCTCCGTAGCCCTGTATCCTTCCGCAGGCGTCCCCGTCACATTCAACAGGATAGGCACCTCCTTCACGGCCAGAACCTCCACATCCATATGGATATAGCTCACATTCTTGACCACGTTGGGCTGATCCAGAAGATTCTTGTCTGCGTCATAAAACTGCGGCTCCACATTCAGGGACATATTGGCGCTTGCGCCGCTTACGTCCACCTCCACCATGGCGTAGCTGATCTTTGATACCACAGACGCCGGGCCGGTGACTTCGACCTGGGTCTGATCGGGAGACGCGCTCATGACCTGGTATCCCTCCGCCACATCGCCTACCGTCTGACTCTGTATGCGGATCCATCTGCTGGCCTTATCCTCCACATTCAACCTCACCGTCTCATGATCTCCCCGTATCGTATCGTAGCCGGTAGAGGAAACCCCTTGAATACTATATGAAATAGCAATGGTATTGATGTCTGTCAGCTTGCTCACATCCGCCACAGCCACAATATCCGACTGCCTGAGATCCTTTGTCACGCTTCTCGGCGCCCGGATCGTCACCCGGACCACATCCGTGTTATCCAGCACCTCGTAGACCTTATTTTCCCGCTCAAACAGGTTCGTGTTCGTCAAGCGGACGGAAACGTTGGAAAAAGTAACTTCCGTCGAGGGGTCATTGATCTGCGCCGCAAGGAACCACAGCCCAAAGGCCAACAGCAGGGAAGCAATCTTAAGACCCAGGTTATGAAATATTTTCTTTTTCATGCTTCGCCTTGCTCCTCCCCTTAAAGATGCGCTTTCCCTTGGCCTTCTCTTCGCCCTGATTATTCAGAATCCCCTGCAGCCTTGCCTTCAGGTCATCAGCGTTCAGTCCTCTCTCCAAGCGCCCCTCATAGGCCACGCTCACCTTACCCGTCTCCTCAGAGACAATGACGGTCAGGGAATCCGTAGCTTCTGAGACGCCGACTCCCGCCCGGTGCCTTGTCCCCAGCTCCTTACTTAGGCCCAGATTGTCAGACAGAGGCAGATAACAGGTGGCGGAGGTAATTCTGTTTCCCCGTACAATAACAGCTCCGTCATGAAGCGGAGTATTGTGCTCGAATATGTTGATAAGCAGTTGGCTTGTGACAATGCCATCCACCTCTATACCAGTCCGCTCGTAATCCCGCAGAGATTCGTTCTGCTCGATAACGATCAGGGCGCCAGTCTTTGCCCTGCCCATCTCAAAGCTCGCCTTCACGATCTCGTTGATCGTCTTCTCAGAAAAGATCTCGTGCTCCCGCTTTGAGGAATCCGAAAACATACCGGAGGGAAGGAAATTTTTCTTGCCCAGCTCCTCCAGCGCATGACGCAGCTCCGGCTGCAGTACCACCACAATAGCAATCGCCGCAAAGCTGAGAAGATTTTGCGCCAGCCAGAGTATCGTACTCATATCCATGATAAACGCCAGCACGAGAACAACACAGATCACAATGAGACCTTTCAGCAGTTGCCATGCCCTGGTGGTCTTCATCCACGCCAGAATATAGTACACCAAAAAAGCGATGATCAGGATCTCCAGAATATCTCCCGCCCCAATCGTCGTCCGGTATGTGCTGAAATCTTTTACATACTGAATTAATGTGTCAACCCACTGCATCTGTCCTATATCCTACTCTAGCTTAGTCAAAATATCTCCTCGTAATCGTCCTCTGAAAAACCCTCGTCATCCGAGTCCGTATTGCCCACCGTGACGCTCCGTCCGCCTCTGTAATCCCCACGAGGTCTGCGGGAATCCATGACGCCGCCCGACCTGCTGCCGGAGGTTCTCTCCGTAGTAACATTTCGTCCGCTACCCCTGCCCTGCTGCGCGTTAATCCGCTTCACGGTCTTCGTAGCTGTCGGCACCGACATCTTGGGAACGGCTTTCACATAATAATAATATTCATCATCCTCAAACTGAACCTTCTCCGTCCGCCTGTAATCCACGCAGAACCGGAAAAACTCAAGCACCTTTGCCAGCGCCACCGCCAGCAGAGATCCCAGCAGCGCCCCGACAACGGAAATATTAATATCGTAGATCAGATCCCCTACCAGCAGAATCACAATGTCCGTCATAGCCCCTGCCACCATAGCGATAGTCCACGCATAGTTTACCGACATTCTCCTGATCATATAGACCACCAGTATCGTGATTCCATAGGCGGCAATGACCACCAGCATTTCCTTGTTTTTCACGATCCCGTCAATGATCAGCCTCAGCTTTGCCGTCATTTCCGCGTCCCCCATAGTTCGGATCGTGGGGGCGCAGGCTATCACTGTCTGAAAAAGATAATAGACCGCCACGCCGCATCCCACGGACACCACCGCTGTAGGTGCACAGATAAGCCCCGCCGCAAGAGGAACAATATAAGGAATCTTCATCGCACAGAGCAGGGGCGTCACCAGCACCAGCAGAGCGTCCCTGGGACTGAAGCGGAAAAACAGCAGAAACATGATCAGGTACATACACAGTCCTACCAGCGCGACCTCCATGGACAATGCATACATGTGCAACAGGCTGAACAGGGCCCCGAACATCACGATACAGCCTAAAGGCAGAAAGGAACACATCAGCGCCACGATCAGCACAATCGCAATATTATCGAGCCTGGTCATATAGCCTATCTTGTCATTCAGCACCGTAAATACGACAAACGCAAACAAAAATTTCACCAGGGGCAGAATGATAAATTCAAACCTGATATACAGCGACTTTATTTTTTCTCTTATCTCCAGCAATCCCGTCATTTATTTCCTCCGGCTGCTTTCCTTCTGGCGCTCTCCTCGCCATAGAGGGAATTCAGCTTTTTCAAGCTATGATAATATGTCCTCAGGCTGTTCTTTGCCTTCGCATAACGATAGGTGCAGACCACATACGTCAGCAGGCTGTACGCCACCACCGACACGGCATATTTGATCAGCACATCCTTGGCGAACGCGATCAGGTCTATCTTGTACAAGTCCTGCATGAACAGCTCAAAGTCATAGAAAATATAAAGCGCAAACAGAATCGCGAACGTGATCGTCCCGCATACGATAGACTTCAGCACCTGGACGGCAATATAGTCGCTGCGAAAATAATTGCCTATCTTGACACTCCTTTTTCCTTCTCCGTTCTCGTAAGATGCCATTTGCGTCATCAATATCACACGCTCTTCGTTCAGCATGAAAAGCCTCCTATTTCAGGAACCTCATCTTGGCCCCACCATCATCCTTCTTGTTGTTCTGCACCAACGTCGCCTTCGGCTTGTTTGCGTTCATCATGTCTTTTAAATCCTTGTTCAGATTGCCCTTGCACTTTTCGCAGAACCGTCCGCTGCGGATTGCGGCGCCACAGGACTCGCAGGTCAAGTAAAGGGCGGAGTCCTCCGTCACCTCCAGACGCTCTTCCCGAAGCCACTGGCGGATCTGGCTTGCCTCCACATCGCAGGCTTCCGCCACCTCCGGTATATTCGCACCCTTATGCTCGCGGATATACTCCTTTACCTCCTGGAACTTGGCCTCCATGCTGTCCTTGCAGGCCGGGCAGATCACAGGTCCCATCATGTAGTTGAAAATTCTTCCGCAGGTCTTACAATTCCTTACATTCATTTAGTATCCTCCGTTTTCTGCGGCAAAATACACTATACTCCTGCCCCGCAGGCCAGAGCGACGAAGAAAACCCGCTCTGCGCCGGCAGTCTTCAACGCTCTTGCCGCCTCGTCGATCGTACTGCCGGTAGTATATATGTCATCGATAACTATAATCGTCTTTAATTTTACATCATTTTCTGATATATTGAAAGCCTTTTTCAAATTATTTTGACGTTCCTGCGGATTTAATTTTTTCTGAGGCACCGTATCCCTCTCCCGGACCAGCAATTCGCTGTAGACCGGAATGCCCATTTCCCGTCCGGCCGCCTCCGCCAGCAACTGTGCCTGATTATATCCCCTTCGGGTCTTCCTGCGCCTGTGCAGGGGGATCGGGACAAAAGCGTCCGGCCGCTGCCCCCGGATAAATTCTCCCAGATACTCCGCAATCTGTTCCCCGAAAAAATCCGCATATTCCTGCCTGCCCGCATATTTAAAGCGATAGATGGAGCCAGCCGCGCTGTCGTATTCATACAGGGCCCTGCCCCGCTCAAAGAGATGTTCCCGCTCCCTGCAGTCATGACAATATTCCGCCCCGTCCTCCGCCTTCTTGCCGCAGCACATACAAAAGGGCGGCGTCAAAAGCCTCAGCCGATCCATACACTTCAGGCATATTTTCTCCCCTCTCTGCTCCACAATATCGTCGCAAACAGGACAATGCCTGGGATAGACCGCCTCAAGAAGGCCGTTATAAAGCATTTTCAGTTTTCCCATAGCTCCTCCTTCTCGACGGCTCAGAAGCCCCTCTGGCACTGTTCACGGATGCGTTGGGCCAATGCCGTATACCGCCTGTTCTCGCTTGTATTGTCGATCATCCCGCGAACCGTCTCGCTGCTCCCCAAGATCGTGACGCAACTTTTCGCCCTGGTGATGGCCGTGTACAACAGGTTTCTGTTAAAAAGCACCCTTGCCCCGCCGAGCAGAGGCAGAAGCACCGCCGGATACTCACTTCCCTGGGACTTATGGATTGTGATGGCGTAGGAAAGCTCCAGCTCCTCCAGCAGTGAAAAGGGATATGTCACTCTACGCTGTTCATCGTACTCCACCACCATACAGGACGCCCCCTCGTTGATCTGCAGGATCCTCCCCATATCGCCGTTAAATACGCCCGTCCCCCTGTCCACGGGAATTCCGTATTTACTGACAATCTCCCACTCCAACTGGTAATTGTTCTTCACCTGCATCACCTTGTCTCCCTCGCGATAGACTCCGCTGCCGCTGACATGCTCATGCTTGTCCGGCGACGGCGGATTCAGGTATTGCTGCAGGATACCGTTCAGCGTCTCACATCCCAAGCTTCCCTTCCGCATGGGCGTCAGCACCTGGATATCAAAGGGTGTAGCGTTCACATACCCGGGAAGATTTTCCCGGATCAACTGGATCATGTGCTTATATATGACATTTGCATCATTTCTTTCCAGCATAAAAAAATCCCGGGATTTGTTGTCAAGGGCTATCTGCTGACCGCTGTTGATCCTATGTGCATTGACAATAATATCGCTTTCCTCCGCCTGACGGAAGATCTTCTCCAGCTTCACCATGGGAAACTGCCCGCATTCAATGAGGTCCCGCAGTACCTGCCCCGGACCCACGCTGGGAAGCTGATTCACATCTCCCACCAGGATCAGCCTAGTCCCCGGTATCACCGCCCTCAGCAATGCCTGAAACAACTGAATGTCCACCATGGACATTTCATCAATGATGACGACGTCCGTCTCCAGGGGATTTTCCTCATTTCGCTCAAAGCGAAGCTTCCTGGCGTCCTCATCAGAAAGGGCGCCGTTCAGCTCCAGCATACGGTGGATCGTCCGCGCCTCAAACCCTGTAGCCTCCGTCATGCGCTTCGCCGCCCGGCCCGTAGGCGCTGCCAGAAAGATGTCCAGCCCCTGAGCCTCAAAATAGCGTATGATCATGTTGATCGTAGTGGTCTTGCCCGTACCCGGCCCTCCCGACAGGATAAACAGGCCGTTTCGAATACACTCCTTCACCGCCCCGAGCTGCAGCGCGTCCAGTTCCATGTTAAGATCCGTCGCCAGCTTTTCCAGTCCTTTCTCAAGGGCGGCATCCTGAGCCGGCAGGTTCTCTGTCTCCGCCATGGGAATATTTAGTTCCCAGAGCATCCTCGCACAGTTCAACTCTGCATAATAGTAAGAAGACGAGAAAACGCTGTCGCCCTTGATGACCAGCTTTTTGTCCATCATCAGGTTCTCCATCTGCGTCCGGATGCTGTCTCTATCCACTTCCAGCAGAGTCTGCGCCCTGTCCAGCAGCAATTCTGCGGGAAGAAAGCAGTGTCCCTCCGAAACTGACTGCAGCAGCGTATACAGCACACCGCTGCGGATGCGATAGTCCGAGTCCGTATGAATCCCGATCTTTGCCGCAAGTTCATCCGCCATGCGGAAGCCGACGCCGGCGATATCCTCGGCAAGCTTGTAAGGGTTTTCCTTCATGATCCCGTAAAGCTCCATGCCGTAAGTATCGTAAATTTTGACTGCCAGTGCGTTAGATATGCCGTATTGCTGCAGATAGACCATAGCGTCCCGGAGATCCCTTTTCTCCTCCATCTGTATGGCGATCTCCTGCGCCTTGCGCTCACTGACCCCCTTTATTTCCGCCAGACGCTCCGGCTCTTCCTCAATCATGCGGAAGGTATCGTCCCCGAACTTTTTCACAATCCTGGCCGCCAGCGCCGGGCCTATGCCCTTTATGGCGCCGGACCCCAGATAGCGCTCCATACTCGCGCTGTCCTTTGGCGCAACGACCTGAAACTCTGCTATCTTAAACTGTGAGCCATACACCGGATGCTCCGTGTATTCTCCTCTGACGGAAAGAGTCTCGCCCTGGGTGATCCCCCGGCACATCCCGACGCAGGTGACTTCTTCCCCGTCCGCAAGCAGGCTCATGACCGTATATCCGTTTTCTCTATTTTGAAATATGATGTGATCTACATATCCGCTGATTGTTTCCATAGATTCTCCCGAGAGGTAAAAATGTGCGCCGTAAACACACATGCAGAAAGGCTGCCTGTAAGCAGCCTTAAAAGGTATTCCGTCTTATCCGAACGTTACTCTTCCACTCCTGAGACCGCTTCCTCTGAAGCAGCGTCCTCGCCCAGTGTCTCCGGGTCAACCACGTCTAAGCCGTAATTCCGCTTCATCTGCTCATAAAGCATCTGCGCCAGCCCCAGTCCTCCGCTCTGCTCTGTGGTCTGTTCCGCCATGACCTGCATCATCTGATCCTGATAGTAGTCCATGATAGTGCTGGTGTAATTGGAGTTGTTGTCATTCTTTGGTATGGTCTTCAACATCCCCTTATACATCTGCTCCACAAAGTATGCCTCAAACTGCTTGCAGGCATCCATCAATTCATCTTCCGTGGCCTTGGTATAGTCCGTGCCGTTCAACTTATTCTGCAACTGGCTGGCCGACTGGTTCGCCGCATTCGCATATGCGTCGCTGTACATAGAAGCAACACCGCTGAAATCCATCATAATTTTTTATCCTCCTATTCGCTACGGGCTATCTACGCCTTCTCTGCGACGCTTTCCCTGCTTCGCAGGAAACCCATTCGCTACGGGCCTTGCCCTGCGCTCATGTGTCTGCTCGTCAAATTCATGAATTTTCATGCAAGCATGAAATTCATGACCTTAACTCGCTAGCGTCAGCATATGATTTGTGATCTTTACTCACTATCTCCGTAAGTTGTTCGCCTGCTGGAGCATCTCGTCGGAGGCGATGATCGCCTTTGAGTTCAATTCATAGGCACGCTGTGCAACGATCATGTTGACCATTTCATCCGCCACCTGGACATTGGAGCCCTCCAGCATATACTGGATAACCGAGCTCTTCTCCACATTGGCGTTTGTAGCCTCATTGATGGGCTGACCGCTGGCTGCCGACTGTTCAAAGAGACTGTCCCCCACCTTTACAAGCCCGTTCGGGTTATTAAACTGGAACAGGCCGATGGTAATTCCCAGAGACTGCGGGTTGTTAGCCTCATCCGGATAGCAGAGTTCTCCGTCCTTGGTCACTGACACCCTGCTGAGTATATAGGTATCATTCAGAATGATGGGCTGGCCGGCAGTGTCAAGCACGGGAAGTCCGTCCGTGTTAGCCAGCATGTTTCCGTTAGCGGCAAGGGTAAATTTCAGATTACCGTTGCGGGTATAGTATGTATTGCCATCCTCACCCCGTACCGCGAAGAATCCCTTACCGTCGATGGCGAAGGAGGTCTCGCTGTCCGAGTTGATCAGATTGCCTTCCGTGAAGATAGAAGTGATCGCGGAGTTACGCGTACCGAGACCTACCTGTGCACTGGTCGGCTTCGGATCGCCGTTGGCCGTGGTCGTCCTGGTCTGCAGAGTCTGATACAGCAGAGTCTTAAACTCATTTACCTCTGTCTTGTAACCCGTCGTGTTTACGTTTGACAGGTTGTTGGCTATCGTGTCAAGATTCACCTGTTGGGCAAGCATTCCCGTTGCCGCCGTCCATAAGCTTCGTACCATGTTTTGTACTTCCTTTCTGCTATGATGTCCTTTATCCTGAAAACGTATTATCTGCTATTGATTAAATCAGCGCTTCCCTACAGCCGCCCAAGCTGCGACACCGCGATTTCCAGAGAGCTGTCATAGGTTTGGATGATCTTCTGGTTGCTCTCGTAGGCTCTGGTAATGGCGATCATATTCACCATCTCCGACACGATCTGTACGTTAGCCATTTCCAGATAGCCCGACTTTACCTGGGCGTCAGCCGGTATGATCGTAGCTCCCTCCACCGGGCGGTACAAATTCTCGCCGTATTTCTCCAGATAATTATAATCCTCAAAATCCGTGACCTGAATCTGTGCTACAGCCACTTCGTTCTGCACGATCGTACCGTCGTTTCTGATCTTTGAATCAGTCAGGGTATCCAACTGTATCCGCCGGTTCTGGGTGTCAAGGACATAATCTCCGTCCTCCGTCACGAGATACCCTTCGTTAGTCAGGGTGAACTGGCCTGCCCGGGTATACATGGTGGACGTCTCCCCCGCCTTATTCGTAAATTCAATGGCAAAGAAGCCGCTGCCCGCCAGCGCAAGATCGTATGTATTGTCCGTCACCCGGAAGGATCCCTGGGTAAAGTCCGTATAATTCTCGCCGATTATGACGCCGGGATTGTTATAACCGATCTTCTGTACATTCTGTAATCCGACGGATTCATCCTTCAGCTTTACCGCCAGAACAGCGTCAAAGGACCGGCTGGTAGCCCCTTCCTTTTTGTAGCCCACAGTATCGGCATTGGCCAGATTGTTGGTCATGGTATCCATTCTGTGCTGCTCGTTGATCATACCTGTGTACGCAGTATATAACCCCTTTAACATCCGTTCCTCCTCCCTGTCGGCTCACACTGCCGACAGCCGTTTCCTAACCTTCTCTGTATCCCGAAAGAAATTCTACATATTTTCCGGTTCCCACTGCCACCGCCGTCATAGGATCCTCGGCCGTCATGGTATTGATCCCGGTCTTGGCGGATATCAACTCCTCCAGCCCTCGCAGCAGGCTTCCGCCCCCCGTCAGGACGATCCCTCTGTCCGCAATATCCGCAGCCAGCTCCGGCGGGGTCTTCTCCAGAACCCCGTGGATCGTCTCCACGATCTGAGCCGTGGTCTCCCGGAGCGCCTCTTCGGACTCTTCGGAGGATACCTTCACCGTCTTGGGAAGACCTGTCACCAGATTACGCCCTCTCACATCCATATAGTCGATCTCTTCCCTGGGGTAAGCGGATCCGATCTTAATCTTCAGATCCTCCGCCGTCCTCTCGCCGATCAGCAGATTATGCTTCTTCCGCATATAACGGACAATGGCCTCGTCAAAGTCATCCCCGGCAATCTTGATGGAAGCGCTGACCACAGTACCGCCCAAAGAGATAACTGCAATATCTGAGGTTCCTCCTCCTATGTCTACGATCATATTTCCGCAGGGCTTGGAAATATCTATGCCTGCCCCGATAGCCGCGGCTATGGGCTCCTCAATGATTGCAACCTCCCTGGCGCCCGCCTGGTAGGTCGCATCCTCCACCGCCTTCTTCTCAACCTCCGTGACGCCGCTGGGAACACAGACCGCTATGCGCGGCTTTCGAAAGCTCCTCTTGCCCAGCGCCTTCTGGATAAAATACTTCATCATCTTCTCTGTAACGGTGTAATCGGAAATAACACCCTGGCGAAGCGGCCGCACCGCCACAATATTACCGGGGGTTCTCCCCAACATGAGACGCGCATCCTCGCCTATTGCCTTAATCTTGTTCGTATCTCTATCAAATGCTACAACGGAGGGCTCCTTCAGTACGACGCCCTTTCCTCTGATGTATACTAAAATACTGGCTGTACCCAGATCAATACCGATATCCGTACACTGCATACTTCATATATACCCCTTTCTCATAGACTCCAATTCCGCTAAAGCTGGTCATACATTTTCATTATAACCGAAATCAATTCATTTTCATAGTCTTTTTATGAAAATTTTTTCAGGGGTACCTATATACATATATACATATATTTATGGACAAAGCACGAACGCAATAAAACAGCCGCCCATGGCCCTCCGTGCATCCGTGCTCCGTATAGTAACAAAATCCTACCTAACCTTATCCGGTAAATATTATATCGGCTTGTCTCGCATTTTACTTTAGTCCTTTTCCAACATTTTTTTCACATATGCCCCGGTGTAGGATTTTTTGTTCTTCGCCACCTCCTCCGGTGTCCCCTTGGCGATGATCGTTCCGCCCTTGTCTCCGCCCTCCGGACCTATATCTATGATATAATCCGCCGTCTTGATCACATCCAGATTGTGCTCGATGACGATCACCGTATTTCCGGCCTCCGCCAGTCTGTGCAGGATCTCCACCAGCCTGTGTACATCGGCAAAGTGCAGCCCGGTAGTGGGCTCATCCAGAATGTAGATGGTCTTTCCGGTACTGCGCCTGGAGAGCTCGGTGGCGAGCTTGATACGCTGGGCCTCGCCGCCGGACAGAGTGGTGGAGGGCTGTCCCAGCTTTACATAGGAAAGGCCCACATCATACAGGGTCTGGATCTTATTACGGATAGAAGGCAGATTCTCAAAAAAGGGAAGGGCCTCCTCCACCGTCATATCCAGCACGTCAAAAATACTTTTTCCCTTGTATTTCACGTCCAATGTCTCGCGATTGTACCTCTTTCCCCCGCAGACCTCGCAGGGCACGTACACATCCGGCAGAAAGTGCATTTCTATTTTAATGATGCCGTCGCCGCCGCAGGCTTCGCAGCGGCCGCCCTTTACATTGAAGCTGAACCTACCCTTGCCGTAGCCCCTGGCCTTTGCGTCCGCCGTGGATGCAAAGAGGTCTCTGATCTGGTCGAACACTCCCGTATAGGTAGCCGGATTAGAGCGAGGAGTCCGCCCGATGGGAGACTGGTCAATATCGATCACCTTATCCAGTTGCTCCATACCCAGCACCTCTTTATGCTTGCCGGGAATACACCTTGCGCGATTTAAGTCCCGCGCCAGACGCTTATACAGGATTTCATTCACCAGAGAGCTCTTTCCGGATCCCGATACCCCTGTAACGCAGGTCATGACTCCCAGAGGAAACTCCACGTTAATGTTTTTCAGATTGTTCTCCTGCGCCCCCCTGACCTTCAGCCAGCCCGTAGGCTTTCTGCGCTGCTTCGGCACGGGGATCCGCAGGGCGCCGCTCAAGTACTGCCCCGTTACGGATTCCGGCACCTTCATGATCTCCTCCGCCGTGCCGCAGGCGACGACCTCTCCGCCGTGAGAGCCTGCCCCGGGCCCTATGTCCACCACATAGTCCGCCGCCAGCATGGTATCCTCATCGTGCTCTACCACGATCAGCGTATTGCCCAGATCGCGGAGCTTTTTCAGGGTGTTCAGAAGCTTGTCATTGTCCCGCTGATGCAGTCCGATGCTGGGTTCGTCCAGAATGTAGCAGACTCCTACAAGGCCCGAGCCGATCTGCGTGGCGAGACGGATACGCTGAGCCTCGCCACCGGACAGGGTAGCCGTCCCCCTTGCCAGGGAGAGATACTCCAGCCCCACATCCACCAGGAAACCCACCCGGGCTCTGATCTCCTTCAAGATCTGTTTGCCGATAAGCTGCTGCTGCTCTGTCAGCGTCATGTCGTCCAGAAAGCCGTGCAGATCCCGAATGGACATGGATGTGATCTCGTGGATATTCTTGTCGCACACCGTCACCGCCAGAGCCTCCTTTTTCAGGCGCATTCCCTTACATTCCTTGCAGGGCGTGATGCGCATAAAAGTCTCATACTCCTGCTTCATGACGTCGGAAAAGGTCTCCTTGTACTTCCGCTCCACATTCCTGATCAGACCCTCAAATGCCACGGGATACACGCCCTTTCCCCGCTGCCCCTCATAATACACGTCCACCGTCTTTCCGTCCGTTCCGTGGATCAGTATTTTCTTTATCTTCTCGGGATACTTTTCAAAGGGCGTATCCAAATCAAATTTATATTCCTTGCACAGCGCCCGCAGGAGGGCGTTGGTAAAGCTCTTGGCATCCATGCAGGACTGCCAGCCCGTGACGGTGATAGCCCCCTGATTGATACTCAGGGTCTGATCCGGTATCATCAGGTCAATGTCAAACTCCATCTTATAGCCCAGACCAAAGCACTCCGGACAGGCTCCGAAGGGGTTATTGAAAGAAAAGCTTCTGGGCTCGATCTCACTGATCCCGATCCCGCAGTCCGGACAGGAAAAGCTCTGGCTGAAGGTCAAGGGCGCACCCGCCACGATATCCACCACCAGCAGCCCGTCGGACAGGGCCAGTACATTCTCGATGGAGTCCGCCAGACGGCGCTCTATTCCCGGCTTTACCACAAGGCGGTCTACAATAATATCAATATTATGCTTGATATTTTTTTCCAGGGAAATCTCTTCCGTCAGCTCGTAGAGATTGCCGTCGATACGCACCCTGACGTAGCCGCTCCTCTTTGCCCGCTCCAGGACCTTCTCATGCTGTCCCTTGCGCCCGCGGACCACCGGGGCAAGCAGTTGCAGTTTTGTCCCCTCGGCCAGCGCCATGATCTGATCTACCATCTGATCCACGGTCTGTCTGGCAATCTCCCTGCTGCAATTAGGGCAGTGAGGTATCCCCACCCTGGCATAAAGCAGACGAAAATAGTCGTAAATTTCCGTGACAGTTCCCACCGTAGATCTGGGATTGCGGTTGGTGGATTTCTGATCGATGGAGATAGCGGGGGAAAGGCCGTCGATGCGTTCCACACTAGGCTTCTCCATCTGCCCCAGAAATTGTCTGGCGTAGGAGGAAAGGGACTCCATGTAGCGCCTCTGTCCCTCCGCGTAAATCGTGTCAAAGGCCAGGGACGATTTTCCGGAGCCTGACAGACCTGTCAGAACTACCAGTTCATTCCTCGGAATGTCCACGTCTATATTTTTCAGATTGTGCTCACATGCCCCGCGAATCTTGATATATTCCCGGGGCTTCATCTTCTTGATCTCTTCCATACTGTACCTCTCCCTAATTACATCTCTCTTCAAGTTACTATTCACAGTCATTTATCCGCTTACATGCAAGCATGACGCGACTAAACGCCTGCTTTTCATTGACTGTGAATAGTAACCTTTTCAATCCATTTTACAGATGTCGCTCTTCACAGTAAAAACGTCATTCTTCTGCATCTTGTAGAAGGCTTCCAGAATACGGTTCGCCACCATCTTTCCGTTCTCCTCATTAGCATCCATCAGGATCACGATATACTGGCTGCTGCTGTAGCGGGTATAGACGTCGGAATTGCGCAGCGCGGCGGAAATTGCCTGCTCCAGCTCAGCCATGACCTCCTCCTGGCCGGAAATATCCGTTCCCTCGCCCCTGCGGCCCTTTACGGTCAGCAGCACGATTTGCACATCCTGGGTTCCTCTGCCCAAATACCGCGCAATAAAGTTATAGACCTTCTGGAACTCCCCATAGGCAAGATGAAAGGCCCCCTTGGAGAAATCCATCCTTCCCTGGATGATGTTCCTGATATTGCTGATATCGACATTGTTGGCGCTGTCTTCATCCCCGGTCTCATTGTCCTCGAAGAAATGATAGGAATTCTTGCCGTTCTGCTTGGTGAAATAAAGCGCCTTGTCGGCCTTCTTGTACAGGCTGACAAAGTCGTCTCCTTTTTTGCAGAAAACAATACCCACAGAGGCGGACACCTCCACCGGCATATCCATCCCCCGTGCATCCTCCGCCAGGGTTCTGATGATCTTCTCCGCCCGCTCTGCAGCAGCTTCCCTGGTGTTCACGTCCGTATTGAACATGATAAACTCGTCTCCGCCGGTGCGACAGAGAATATCTGCGCCGGTGGCCGCTTTCCGCATCACGCTCGCATAGATCTTCAGAACCTGATCCCCTATGATGTGTCCGCACACGTCGTTGATATGCTTGAAATTATCCAGATCCATCATAAACAGAGCTCCGCCGTGGCCGCTGCTGATCAGATCCTCAACATGGTTCTGGGCATAGGTTTTGTTGTACAGCCCCGTCAGGGAATCCATCATAGAAATATTGGCAGCCTCCTCCATACACTCCCGCAGAACGGTATTGAGGAGAATATTGCTCTCGCCCCCCTCTTCGATGAGCATATTCGTATCGTCCACCTTATACCCGTCCCTGAGCATCCGAATAAACACCTTTGCGATATTGGGATCAAACTGGGTCCCCTTGTGCTCCTCGTACTCGGCTATGATCTGATTGTCCTGAAGCTTTTTCCGGTACACCCTGTCCGTGCTCATGGCGTCATAGGTATCCGCGATACAAACGATCCTGGCATAGAGCGGTATATCCCTGCCCTTCAGCCCGTAGGGATAGCCTGCGCCGTCAAAGCGCTCATGGTGAAACAGCGCCCCCTCCTGGACGTGGGGGATCGTACGGATCTCCTTCAGGATCTCCCCGCCTATGACAGGGTGCTTCCGGATCATGACAAACTCTTCCTCGGTAAGGTCCGCCGGCTTGTTCAATACTGCGTCGGGGACCCCGATCTTGCCGATGTCGTGCAGCAGAGCCACGTACTGGATGTTCTGCTGCTCCTCCTCCGACCAGCCCAGCTCCTTTGCGATTGCCCTGGCACACTTCGCCACCCGCACGGAATGTCCGCTGGTATATTTATCCTTGGCGTCTATCGTGTTGGCGATGGACATAATGGCATGCATCGTCACCATCTCCACCTGCTTGGTCTTGTTTATCAGTTCCTGTTCCAGCCCATTCCTGAGATCGTAAAGCTCCATGCTCCTGTCCACCCTGGATCGCATGACCATAGGCACAAAGGGCTTCATGATAAAGTCATCCGCCCCCGCCTGCAGGCATTTGACCTCCACCTGGGAATCCGCCGTGGCAGTAAGGAAGATAATAGGAATCTGCTTCCATCTGACGTCCTCCTTGATCAGTCTGGCCGTCTCGATCCCGTTCATCCCCTTCATTTCAATGTCCATGAGAATCATATCCGCCGTATGCTTTTCCAGCCAGAGAAGGGCATCCTCCCCTGAACTGACGCCGGATACCACATACCCGTCGGACAATGCGTCCGAGGCTATGGTCATACTCAATTTGTCATCATCCACCACGAGTATATGTCTCATAACAATCTCCGTTTCTTTTCCCTTTTAACTACTGCGCATCTGACTTGAGAGCCTCCAGATGCTTCTTCAGCTCCAGCATCTTGTCTCGCAGCTCTGCCGCCGCCTCGAAGTTCAAATCCGCCGCCGCCCTCTGCATCTTCTTCTGCACATCCGCGATGACCTTCTCCAGCTCCTTCCGGCTCATGGATTCTGGATCCTTCTCAAACTGCATTTCCTCCTTGGCAATAACCTTGGAGATACTGATCAGATCGCGCACTGCCTTCTTGATCGTCTGAGGAGTAATCCCGTTCTCCTCGTTATATTTCTTCTGGATCTCCCGACGGCGGTTGGTCTCGTCGATAGCGACCCGCATAGAGTCCGTAACCGTATCGGCATACATGATAACATGCCCCTCGGCATTCCTTGCGGCCCGTCCGATGGTCTGGATCAGGGATGTACTGCTCCGCAGAAACCCTTCCTTATCCGCGTCCAGAATCGCCACCAGGGAAATCTCCGGAATGTCCAGACCCTCTCGCAATAAGTTGATCCCCACCAGCACATCGAAGACATCCAGACGCATATCCCGGATAATCTCCGCGCGCTCCAGCGTATCAATATCGGAGTGTAGGTACTTCACACGGATTCCCACTTCCTTCATGTAATCCGTGAGATCCTCCGCCATTCGCTTTGTCAAAGTCGTGACCAGTACCTTATTATGCTTTTCCGTCTCTCTGTTCACCGCGCCGATCAGGTCATCGATCTGCCCCTCCACCGGCCTCACATCCACCTCCGGATCGAGAAGTCCCGTGGGGCGGATGATCTGCTCCGTGCGGAACAGCTCATGGGCCTCCTCATACTCCGACGGCGTCGCCGATACAAAAAGCATCTGGTCAATATGGGTCTCAAACTCCTGAAAGTTCAAGGGCCTGTTGTCCAGAGCGGAGGGCAGGCGAAAGCCATAATCCACCAATGTCTGCTTTCTAGATCGGTCTCCCGCGAACATTCCTCTGATCTGGGGTATGGTCATGTGAGACTCGTCAACAATGATCAGGAAATCATCAGGGAAAAAGTCCAAAAGTGTCATGGGCGGCGCCCCCGGCGGCATAAAGCTCAAGTGCCTCGAATAGTTCTCAATGCCCGAGCAAAAGCCTGTCTCACGCATCATTTCCACGTCGAAATTCGTCCGCTCGGCAATGCGCTGGGCCTCGATCAGCCTGTCCTCCCCCTTGAAATAACGAACTCTCTCCTCCAGCTCTTTCTCGATATTGTCACAGGCCACCCGAATCTTCTCTATGGGCACCACATAATGGGAGGCCGGGTATATGATAATATGGTTCAGCGTAGCGTGTATCCTGCCGGACAAGGGCTCCACCTGACATATCCTGTCTATCTCATCCCCGAAGAACTCAACCCGGATATAGTAATCTCCGCCTTGGGCAGGATTTACCTCCACCACATCCCCATGTACCCGAAAACATCCCCGCTGCATATCCATTTCATTCCGGGTATACTGGATATCCACCAGCTCCCGCAGCACCTGGTCCCTGTCCTTGGTCATACCCGGCCTTAGGGAGACGGACATCCCCTGGAACTCATCAGGACTCCCCAGCCCATAGATGCAGGACACACTGGCTACCACCACCACATCCCGCCGTTCCGTCAGAGAAGCCGTAGCAGAAAGACGCAGCTTGTCTATCTCGTCATTGATAGCGGAGTCCTTGGCGATATAAGTATCGGAGGAGGGCACATAAGCCTCCGGCTGGTAGTAATCGTAGTAAGACACAAAATACTCCACCGCATTCTCCGGGAAAAATTCCTTGAACTCACTGTATAACTGCGCAGCTAGCGTCTTGTTGTGAGCAATCACCAAGGTCGGCTTGTTCAGCGCCTGGATCACGTTGGCCATGGTAAATGTCTTGCCAGAACCCGTAACCCCCAGCAGGGTCTGGAATTGATTGCCCTCTTGAAAGCCCTTTACAAGGGCCTCGATTGCCTGAGGCTGGTCGCCGGTGGGCTGGTATTCACTGTGTAATTTAAAACCAGCTTCGCCGGTTTTATGAGCAAGCAATGGAACGTCCTGCACAAAAACCACCTCCGATCATTCAAACGTAGAAAGACACCCGCAGGGGAAATAAGACAATTTTAACATAAATCACAGATTTTGTATAGATTGAAAAAGATTTATCCGCACCGCTTATTGTTCTTTAGTTGGATATAAGCTATACTGCTTAACGATTTCGGCGCGCTTTTCTGTCTCTGAGCGCCTTCCAAACCAACTCCATATACTGCCGCATTCCGACAGTCGATGCTGCGATCAACAACGGAAGGAATACAAACAGGTATCTCGACCTTGCTTCAAACAACATCTGATATAGAAAAATACCCAGAAAGCTCACTACCAGAATCAGATATTTTTCCCTCTTTTCCTTCGGCGTAAAAGCAAGTCCCGAAAGCCCAATCAAGCAGAAAATCCAAACCATCTGGCAAAAGGTATGGTATCTCCCCGTATGAGCCGCCTCAGGCCAAAACAAATCCCTCAGTTTCTGCGTCATTGCCGTATTACTCGCCATGACCGCCGGATAGGTGAACTCCACGTAGCCGAAACGCTGCCACTCAAAAGAGGCATCGTTAAAGACCATTACCATCTTCCTCAGCCAGAAATAAACTGTTCCCAAAGGTCCCTTTTCCTTCAACCGTTCTATCGCCCTGCTGAGCGCAGCCTCGTTCCTCGCCTCCTTTTCCTCCTGAAATTCTATAACAATTCTATATATATCCTCTGAATATGACCCTGTCGTCTCTTCATTCAGTCCCATCAGCAAATAAGTCTGCCAACTCGCGCTGATTTTGGGATTATAAGATATCTTCAATTCGTCAACCATATAGTTCATGCTCGCTTTTACTGCAAAGACCAGGCTCAGGGTCAACAAAACTTCCGTCGCAAAATACTTCCAGCTTTTCCCCTTTTCCATGAAAAGGCGGACAAACTCCACGCCCAAAACTGCTATGACAACAATGTATGCACTTGGCTTGATCAATCCCCCGCACATCCCGGACAACAGGGAAAAGAACAGAAACAGATACCTGGCAAAATTTTTTTGCGCATCCCGATAGCAGAAATAAAAGTAAATACACAAGATTGGAAAAAGCATCCCATAGGTATCCGTATAAGGCCCTATCTTCCACGGCGAAAGTCCGGGCAACGCCAGGTATACCAGAAACGTTATTATCGTCGGCACGATCTTTCTTGTCAGCTTTTTCACGGTCAGACAGCAAAAGAACCCGCTCAGCGAAATCAGCGCACAATTCACCTGGACATGTATGAATTCAGGATAATAAGGATATCCGGATATATCTTTTACCTTTTTCAATAGCCAGCCCAAAATATAACTGATCGGGATATTGTTGGGATACAGGGAGAAGTAGAAGCCTTCAATAGGTTGTCCTGCTGCCATACTTTCGGCTGCCCACCGCACCTCCTGTATATCCCATCCCATGAAAAATACGATTTCCTTTGCGATCCAAATGTTTACAAAATACAAAAGTAGAAACAAAATTGCCAGGATCCCATTTAAGCCATAGTCGATCTTTTTTGTCATCTCGTACTTTTCAAAAAGCCATGACAGCGCGAACAGGCATACCCCCCCCAGAACTACGATAGCGAAAAGGACTGCGTTAGGCAAAAGAGCCCCCTGCTTACGATCTTCGTAATAATCCATGTTATTGCCGATAAAAATCACGCAAAACAAAACCGGCAAAAACAAGACTCCTTGCAGGCCATATACAAAAACAAGGAACCGCTTCCACCAGCGGATTCCGCTTTTCGTCTCCTTTATTTCCATGTCAATCCTCCATGCCGCCTATGGCTGCTCAAATTTTTACCACAAATCACAGATTTTGTATAGATTGCGTAACTGTTCAGCAAGTGCCTTCGCGAGGTGTTTTTTGTGAGTGGAGCGCAAGCGGAAGTCACAGAAAACCCGAGACAGTTGTGCGCGAAATTATGCAGAATGCATAATTTCTGTGCTTCAACGCAACTGTGAAGGACGGAGTCCTGAACAGTTGCTAGATTGCAATAAATGAAGCGCCTCAGCTTCCGTTTTGCGCAGTTCACTACTCAGGAAAATTTTGTCGCCTTTGTCCGTCAGCTTTGCAATATCCTCCTCTTCGTATACCGCACCCGGATGAAACAAAATTTCCACATCCTGTTTTGGCCCGTCTTTTTTAGATATTTCCTGCAAAAGCGTACTTGCATTTCGATAGCTCATATGTCCTGAAAACATAATGCCGATAAACAAAAAATCCCTTGAAAAATTCAACTCCGGAAGCGTATGCCGCCGATTTCGCGCACACAGTATATTCAGACAGATTACCTTGACAAGATTAATCCACCGGAAATTTTCCAGTTTTCTTCTGCACTTCCAATACAGACCTATCTGTTCCTTTGGCATTCTGATATAGGTCACATTCAACTTTTCTTCGCGGATGACGTCCATCAGGCTGTCGTAAACCACCGGAATCATATGATAGTGGCAGTGGGAATCCAACCGAATATTTTTTTCGTCCAGGTACGGCATTACGGCACGAATCTGTTGTTTCAGCTCTTTCTTGATTTGAAGACGATATTTTTTTCTCACAAACGGGATGTACGACAGCATTAATAATTTCACAAAGGAAACCGCAAAGTTTCCCTTCTCGTCAACCAGCTTCTTAACATCCTCCCGCGGCGACAGGCATTGCCCCTCCACAAGGTTCAAATGTACCGTAATACCTATATCTTTGCCAAGAGCGCGCAAGTCCTCCATTCCTTCTGCCAAATAAGAACCATCCGGGATAATACTGATTCCGTTCACAGCTCCTTCTTCACAGCAATCCAGTATTCTTTTGCTTTGCGCCTTGAATAATCCATAATCATCCGCATGAAACTCAATCATTTCTTACACATCCTCACACAACGTCATAATCCCCCATAGTGAAAAACCAGTTCTTCAATTCCTTCACCTCCTCCGCCCTGTCATCCGGCTGAAGGATTCTTAAGATAAACCGAAACGGCTGCGGCTCCATGGCCTTCGGGCATCTGAAAAAACCATGATGCCGGATAAGGCGCGCTTCTTTGGAATCAGGGGGCGCCATACATCCTATCATATCCGCGCCGTCCGTCTGCAGGGAAAACATCAGCTTCCGAAGCAGACTCCACGCGGCATCCTCATGGCCCGGCAAAAAGAGAAAATCCGCCACCATGCCACACCGAAGCCCTGCCACAACCATCACCCGGCCGCAGGCAAAAGCAACCGGCGTCCCATCTTCCATCGCATAAAAGCAATGGTATTTCCTGCGAGGAATATCCAGGTAGCGATATCTGATATAGACGCTGTCTCTGCAGATCATAACCGGATACGCATCGCGTATGCTTTTCCAAAAGGTCTCAGCCAGATCCAGGTTGTCGGGGGTCAGCCTTTCTATCGAAATCGTCCCCGGATCCTTCATTTTCATGAAATGGTCAAAAGGAGAGGCAAGCTTCGCCGCCACGTTCCATTTCAGATAAGAGCGAACCAGATTAGACGGACGCAGAGGACGAAGATACAGAGGAACAGCCCCTCTGTCTTCAAAGGAGAGGCTTTTTATAAAGCCGGGATAGGAATGCTGGTTCGGCATCCCATAGGCCAGCCGATATCCCTGAGCGGCAGCGCGGTCATAGACGCTCCCGGCAAGACCTGTAAAAATGCCTTGTCCCCTATATTCCTCCCGCGTCAGGGTATTGACGGACATCAGACAGTCCGAATCTACTCCTTTGATACGAATTTTCATCGGTATGGCGATATATTGTCCCGCTACCTGATCTTTTTCCTGATCCCATGCGATTTCAATCAGCGCGTCCCCGGCCGGGTCATGAAAATATTCATGCTCCAGATATTCCGCATGAGCAGTATCGTCTTCTATGCCATAATGCGACTCGGCCATCTCGGCCATCTTCTGAATGATATCACTATTTTCCCTGCCAACCGTCATCGACTCCCACTGCCGCATATCTATAACCTCCCTGCTGCAAACTGTCTCCCTATTGACGCATTCTATCGCCCCATTCCGCTTCTCGCTCTGTACACAGATCCTCATGTCGCAGTTACGCAGATTACCTTGCCTCATTTTCCGTCTTAATATACATAACCCCGTCTATAATACGTATGGAATCCGCCCCGGGGAAGCTGTCCATTGCAATATATTCCTCCGAATAATATATATCCGCCATGGCGGACGGCGGCTGGATGTTCAGTGTAGCCCCCAGATAGTATCGCATGAATTCCTTATAATTTTTCCCTGTGTATAGCAGACTGTCTCCGCTCATTCCTATCATCCCGGCGGTGACAGATGCCGTCAGCTCCGTAGCCGGAAACTGCTCGTCTCCGACCACGCCGATCATGGCAATCGGAATCCCGGGGTAATACCCCGGCGTCTGTTCGATCCTGTCAAGCAGACGGACGCAATAGGCATATGTCTTTTCATATTTTTTCTGAAGATTCGAGTACGCAATATTATCTGTGATGCTATAACAGAAGACCAGAACGAACGCCGCCGCAAGCGCTGCCCACTCCAGCCATACGCCGGTTCTTCCTGAGAAATCACAGCCGCTCACCAGCGCCACCGCGCCAATGATATACAGTACCCACTGATAACGCATCAGAAGATGATAATTCAGGGAGGGTGATATCAGCAAAATAATATTAGTCAGCGCCGGCAGCGCCGCAGCCGACAGCGCGATAATGACAATGATAACCGGTTTCTTCCGATCCTTCCGCCGTATGAGCAGGAAGCAAGCTATCCCCAACGACAACGCCGCCAGCAGAAGTATGGCTGTCAGAGAGAAGATATTCTGAAACAGCACATTTCCCTTCAAACTGAAAGCGAAAAAATCGCCGTACATGCCCTTAAGTAAGGAAGTGATTCCTCCCTTGACCTCTGTGCCGGACGCCATCCCCTGGATGCCCTGATAGTCAGCCAGTTGCTCCCCGCGGAGCTTCAGCATGATCTGTGTAGTGACATAGTAGAAAAGCGCCCCCAGTACGCCCATGTACAGATATCGCAGCGCGGAAAGAATCTGATCCTTAAGGGATACTGTTTTTGACGTCCTTTTTAGAAGGATCATCCATATGGAAAACACCGACAGAAGCATAGCAAAGGGCAAATATGCCTGATAGATACCCATGCTGAGAGCAAGGCAGATTGCACCCGGCAGGAATCCAAACCTGTATTTCTTCACCAAAAGCACTGCCAGCACAGCAAACAACAGCGCCATCATGTAACCATCCAACGCATACACATACGCGAACGTGGAAGCGATAGCCGGGAAAACCGACAGCAATGCTCCGCAGAGCGCCGCCGCCCACGTCTTCCTAACCTCCAGCAGCTCACACAGGGCCGCCGCCGCGAAGCCGAGATACAACAGCCCCAGAAGCCCGATGACCCACGGCAGCGTATAATAAGATGAAATACCACAGGCCACCGTCAGAAACCATCTGCCTGAAACTACTATATTCTGGTCAGAATACATAAGCGCAAGCCCGTCATGATTGGGGATATCTGACAACAGGATAGGCATATGTGTCAACAGGCCTGCAAAAAAACAGGCGACAAAAGCTGCCTTCCATTCCGGCCTTATTTTCTCTCGCAGAATGCGGAATGTCTGTATCGGTGACACCAATCCGCCGCCTCCCTTTCCATGCTTTTTCATTTGTAACTGTTCAGAACCCTGTTCTTCACAGTTACGAAGATGCACAGAAATTATGCGTTTTGCATAATTTCGCGCCCGCTGTCTCGGGTTTTCTGTGACTTT
>N._stephensi_709_foregut__coassemble_170_pt1 | contig 26253 bp, 20 predicted proteins | sample N__stephensi_709_foregut__metabat2_high_PE_003 | metagenome-assembled genome bin N | reverse complement strand
AATAGCCCTAAATCCTCCACTTCGATGTCCTCTATGGTACAAATATCTCCATTAGGACTTACCTGCCATAAAGTATTACCATTTTCCGTACTGCCCCAAAGGCAGATCTGTTCAGAATCATTTACGGAAATGCTTATCACCTCTGTCACATCCGGAATCTCGTAGGATGCCGTCTGCTCCACGGTATCTGCGGCGAATACGGAAATGTCTACGCCGCCTTCTACATAGCGATAAGCGTAGATCTTACCATCGGCCATCGTGGCGCCTTCATATTGCTCCGACAGGGGAGAGTGCGAAACATGCCAATGAAGCTGAGGCTTTTCGGCCTGAAGCTGAGGCTTTTCGCCCATATCTTTCTGCCCGTCGGCATCGGATGCCGGACTCTCTTTTCCACAACCTGCCGCAATCAGACAGATCACAATAAGGATGATTGATAGGCTGATTTTTTCCTTTGTCATACTAATAATCCTGCTTCTGTACCGTCCTTAGTAATACTGATTGAATCAGCGTTTCCTTAGTTCTTCCGGCATTGAACCGCCTGCCTTCATAGCCGCCATCTGCTTTGCCTGTGCCATTCTCGTGGCCACGATCCCCGCTATCATCTCCTTCGGAATGATCACATTGGCTCCAAAGGGGTTGACGATCACTCCCTGGGCAACAGAATCATTGCCCTGGGGATCCCGGCGCAGGATCATATTGACATAATCATCAAATTTCAGGGCAAACGTAGGCAGCTCCTGATTCTTCTCCGCCCACTTCCGATACTCTATCTGATCGGTAAAGCCCATATAAAACTTCTTTCCGTCCGGCGTGGCAAGCATGGGAAACTGCACCCTGCTCCCGGGCGTCACCCTCAGTCGGCCCTCCGAATCCTCCGCCGGTTCCGGATCGATGAGCGCCGGCACCATAAAGGAAGCCCGCAATAACTCCGCCACGAACATATTGCGGTGCTCCGGCGAGTCCTCCTCTTTTACCAGCTCAATACATCCCACAAGCATGGGGTTGGAAACAGATTGATTGAATTCCATATTTATATTCCTACCTCAACTATTCGTTCCTGTTATAATTGATCAGGCATCCCTTCAGAATGATCTGCCGTTCCTCGTCGGTAAGCTCGCCCAGGGTCAGCTCGAATTCCTCCAGTCCGCCGTCCTTTACCACATACGCGGCGATGGACTCCCGCTTCTCCTCCACTGCCTTCCGAATATCAGGAACAAACAGATAATCCAGATTCTTGAAGGGAAGCGCTCCCTCTTTGATCACAAAGGGAAGCATCCCCCAGTTGATCAGATTCGAGCGATAACGCTTTGTAGCGTACTCATTGGCAATATTGGCCCAGCCACCCAGCACCTTCTGGCAGGAAGCGGCCTGCTCCCGGGCGGAACCGTCCCCCGGCTTTACGGCAAAGATGGTAGAGCCGAAGCCCGTATTCACATGACTCACTTCGGGGAACCTGCTCTTGATGGGTCCCATAACCTCCTTGATCTCCGGCATCACATGACAGGGATGGCCCCCCTTCATGCGCTCTTCCTCCAGCCCGCGCATCACCTTTGCCCGTCCCACGTACTCTGGATCCTTCCTGCTCAAGGTAAACTCGGCAAGTCCCAGAGGATTGGAGCGGTAAGAGGAGGTCTCCCCCGAAGGAATCAGCTCGTCCGTAGTCGTCACCGGATCATGGATCTCACTGACCACCTGCAGCACCAGATTCTCCGGAAGCTCTCCCATGACAGGCCAGTCCTTGATATTAGGTCCGAACTGGATCTCTGTGTCCGGATCCGCCACGCCGTGGGAATCAAACACGCGGTTCTCATAAATCTTACTGTCAAAGTGATATTTATACTTTCCGATCTCCCCGTCAAAATCCGTGGCAGGCGTCAGCACACCCTTGTTGGCCGCCGTCGCTGCGATAGACCGGGCGTCCATCAGCGCTACAGAGGAAATCTGTCCGTCCGTAAGCTTACTGCCCTCCCTGTTGGGGAAATTCCTGGTAGAGTGGCGGATACTGAAGGCATTATTGGCAGGCGTATCTCCTGCGCCGAAGCAGGGGCCGCAGAAAGCAGTCTTCATCACCGCCCCCGTCTCCATAATAGCCGCCGCACAGCCATTCCGCACCAGCTCCATATACACAGGCATAGATGCGGGATACACGCTTAAGGTAAATCCGTCGGAGCCGATGGTATTTCCCTTCAGGATATCCGCTGCGGCGCAGATATTCTCAAAGCCGCCGCCTGCACAGCCTGCGATGATCCCCTGGTCCACCATGAATTTTCCGTTCTTTACCTTGTCCTTCAGGTGAAGCTCCACAGCATCGCCCAGGCTCACCTTCGCCCGCTTCTCCGTCTCGTCCAGAATATCCGAAAGGTTCGCGTTCAACTCCTCGATGGTATAGGTATTGCTGGGATGGAAGGGCATTGCGATCATAGGTCTGATCTTAGAAAGATCCACCTTGATCAGCCCGTCATAATAAGCAATCCTCCCAGGCATCAGCTCGCGGAAGTCCTCCCCCCGGCCGTGGGTCTCATAATAATCCGCAATCTCGCCGTCCGTCTTCCAGATGGAGGACAGACACGTAGTCTCCGTGGTCATCACGTCGATGCCGATACGGAAATCGGCGCTCAGGTTTGCTATGCCGGGGCCCACAAACTCCATAACTTTATTTTTCACATATCCGTTCTGGAACACCGCACCGATGATCGCCAGGGCTACATCCTGGGGGCCTACCCCCTTCACGGGCGCACCGGTCAGATAGACGCACACTACCTCCGGCATATTGATATCGTAGGTCTGCTTTAAAAGCTGCTTTACAAGCTCGGGACCGCCTTCTCCCACAGCCATGGTGCCCAGGGCGCCGTAACGCGTATGGGAATCGGAGCCCAGAATCATCCCACCGCCCACAGCCAGCATTTCCCTCGCGAACTGATGGATCACCGCCTGGTGAGGGGGGACGTAAATCCCACCGTATTTTTTCGCGCAGGTGAGTCCAAACATATGGTCATCCTCGTTGATGGTTCCGCCCACGGCGCAGAGAGAATTGTGACAGTTTGTAAGCACATAGGGCATGGGAAATTTCTCCAATCCGGAAGCCCGCGCCGTCTGAATAATACCCACATAAGTGATATCATGACTGGTCAGCTTATCAAAGCGGATCTTCAGCCTGCCCATATCCCCCGAGGTGTTATGACTCTCCAGAACACCGTAAGTGATGGTATTTTTCGCCGCCTTCTCCTTTGTGACGCCCCAGCCGCCCTTTTTCAAGATCTCCGCCGCGGCCTCCGGCCCGTCGGGAATAATGTCCTCTCCGTTGATCAGATAAGCCCCGCTCTCCAATAACTCTACCATATGTTTTCTCCTCTACCTTAAAAGATTTTCCCCTTAAAGAGTCACTTTATCCAGATGCCAGATTTCATCTACATACTGCTGGATCGTCCGATCCGAGGTGAACTTGCCGGAGCAAGCCACGTTTAAGATGGCGCTCTTCGCCCAGCCCTCGGTGTTGCGGTAAGCCGCCTCCACCTTTTTCTGCGCCTCCGCATAAGCCTTGAAGTCCTTCAGGATAAAATAGGTATCCGCCTTGGAGGTGCTCAGGGTGTTCAACAGCGAATTGTACAGCGGACGGAACAATTCCCTGTCGGAGGCGTAAGTGCCGTCCACCAACTGATCCAGTACCCTGTGAATATCTCCGTCACTGTTGTAAATATCCATGGGATTGTAGCCGCCCTGATTCTCGTACCGGATGACCTCGTCGGAGGAAAGTCCGAAAATAAAGGCATTCTCACGGCCCACTTCCTCTACGATCTCAACGTTGGCGCCGTCCATGGTGCCCAGCGTCAGCGCGCCGTTGAGCATGAACTTCATATTGCCGGTGCCGGAAGCCTCCTTGCTGGCGGTGGAAATCTGCTCGGACACGTCAGCCGCCGCAAAGATAATCTCCGCATTGGACACATTATAGTTCTCGATAAAGACCACCTTGATCTTGCCGCCGATAGAGGCGTCGTTGTTTACCACATCCGCCACGGAATTGATCAGCTTGATGGTCAGCTTCGCATTGCGGTAGCCTGCCGCCGCCTTGGCTCCGAATATGAAGGTTCTGGGATAGAACTCCATGGTCGGATTCGCCTTGAGCTGGTTGTACAGATACATCACGTGCAGAATATTGAGCAACTGCCTCTTATACTCATGGAGGCGCTTTACCTGTACGTCAAAGATGGACTTGGGATCCACCTCAATACCGTTATGCTCCTTAATGTATTTTGCCAGACGGAGCTTATTGCGATACTTAATATCCATAAACTCCTTCTGTGCCTTACTGTCTCCGGCGCAGTCCTTCAGCTTCCCGATCTGGGGCAGATCCGTGATCCAGCCGTCGCCCACCTTGGAAGTCACCCAGTCGGCCAGCAGCGGATTGCCGTGGAGAAGGAATCTTCTCTGGGTAATACCGTTTGTCTTGTTGTTGAACCGCTCAGGATACAGCTCATAAAAATCCTTCAGCTCCTGGTTCTTCAATATTTCCGTGTGCAGCCTTGCCACGCCGTTGACGGAATAGCCCGCTATGATAGCCATGTGAGCCATCCTGACCTGTCCGTCATACAGGATTGCCATCTTGCGGATCTTCTCCTGCACATCCTCACCGTAATATCTGTCCTCCAACTGCCTGATAAAGCGGCGGTTGATCTCCTCCACAATCTGGTAAATCCTGGGAAGCAGCCTCTGGAACAGGTCGATGGGCCACTTCTCCAGCGCCTCGGACATGATCGTGTGGTTGGTATACGCACAGGTGCGGGTCGTAATGCTCCATGCCTCGTCCCAGCCCAGATTATGATCGTCCAGCAGAATCCGCATCAGCTCGGGCACCGCCACCGTAGGATGGGTGTCATTGAGCTGGAACGTCACCTTCTCCGGGAACTGCCGGATGTCGTCATGATGGCGCATGAACTTCTCCACCGCTTCCTGGACGGAGGCGGAAATAAAGAAGTACTGCTGCTTTAAGCGCAGCTCCTTTCCGGCGTAATGGTTATCGTTGGGGTACAGCACCTCCACAATGTTCCTTGCCAGGTTCTCCTGCTCTACTGCCCTGCGGTAGTCTCCCTTGTCAAAGGAGTCCAGTTGAAAACCGTCCATGGGCTCAGCGTCCCAAATGCGCAGTGTATTGACAATGCCGTTGCCGTAGCCGACGATAGGCAGATCAAAGGGAATAGCCCTCACCGCCTGATAATCCTCCTGCACGAAATGACCGGAGCCGTTCTCGTCGCTGTACATGGAGACATGACCGCCGAACTTCACCACCTTAGCGTATTCCGGTCTGCGCAGTTCAAAGGGATTCCCGTTCTCAAGCCAGTTGTCGGGAGCCTCTACCTGATATCCGTCCTTGATCTGCTGCTTAAACATACCGTAGCGATAGCGGATACCGCAGCCGTAGGCCGGATACCCCAAGGTCGCCAGGGAATCCAGGAAGCAGGCTGCCAGTCTGCCCAGACCGCCGTTGCCCAGACCGGCATCGGGCTCCTGATCCTCCACCACGTCCAGATCCAGTCCCAGCTCCTCCAACGCTTCCCGAACGGGAGCGGACGCCTGCAGATTGATGATATTGTTGCCCAGCGCCCGGCCCATGAGGAACTCCATGGACATGTAATATACCATCTTGGGATCCTGCTTCTCATATGCCTTCTGGGTGTCGATCCAGTTGTCCATGATCTGATCCTTGATGGCAAGGGACGCCGCCTGGAATACCTGCTGGGGCGTCGCCTCCTCCATATCCTTCCGATACAGGGTCTTAACGTTGTAACCGACGCTTCTCTTAAAAAGCTCTTTGTCAAATTTTAATTTGTCCGCCTGCTTCTCGGTGGTCACTGCCACGCTTTTCTCCGCTGCATTCTTATTTTTCATCTGTCAATCTCCTTTTTCTGTTTCATGCCGCGCCTATGCCGTCCCGGGAAAAATCGCTTCGGAATGCTTCGAGGAATGACTTAGTGCAGCCTTACCCCTTATTATACCAGAATGTGGAATTATTTCAAACCTTTTCTACAGCGATGGTCACTGTTTCCCCGTTTACATTCCACTCCCTGGAAAACGCGTAGTCCGCCGCGCCTTCCGTCAGCGAATCCGCCAGCACCTTCCCGCAGATCGCCTCACTGTTTTTCCGGGCCAGGACAAACAGCTTCTCATTGTCGTTCAGGGCTACCCGGATGTGGTCCATCACCTCAAATCCGGCGTCCTTGCGCATGGTCTGGATCTTGCTGATCAGCTCATTGACAAAGCCTTCCTCGACCAGCTCCTCCGTCAGGTTGGTGTCCAGAACCACCGTCATCCCCCTGTCTTCCTGGGACACATAGCCCTCCTTTTGCGCAATATCAATGAGCAGATCATCCTTTGTCAGCTCCACGCTCGTACCGTCCACATCAAAGGCCAGCTTTCCGGCCTGGTTCAACTCGTCCATGGCGGCATTTCCGTCCAGGGCAGCGAGAGCCTTCTGGATGCCGCCCAGTTGTTTCCCGTACTTAGGGCCCACAGTACGAAGCTGGGGCTTGAAGCTATAGGAAGTAAAGTCTCTCACGTCGTCCGTGAACACTACCTCCTTCACATTCAGTTCATCCCGCACAATATCCGTATAGAAGGAATCCAGTTTGAACTCCGCCTTGACGTACATCCTGCTCAAGGGCTGGCGGTTCTTGATCGCTGCGTTGTCGCGGCAGGCGTGGCCCATGGTCACGATGCTTCGCAGCTCCTCCATATCCTCCTCCAGCTTTTTGTCGATAAGCTTTTCGTCCACTGCGGGGAAATCGCAGAGATGGATGCTCTCAGGCGCCTTTTCGTCCGTGCTGCGCACAAGGTTCTGGTAAATATCCTCCGTCATAAAGGGGATCATGGGCGCAGCCGCCTTACACACCGTTACCAGGGCGGTGTATAAAGTCATGTAGGCGTTGATCTTATCCTGCTCCATGCCCTTTGCCCAGAAGCGTTCGCGGCTGCGGCGCACATACCAGTTGCTCATCTCCTCCACAAAGTCCTCCAGGGCGGTAGCCGCCTCCGGGATACGATATTTATCCAGATTTTCGTCCACTGCCTTTACCGTAGTGTTCAGCCTGGAAAGAAGCCACTTATCCATGACGGGCAGCTTGTCATATTCCAATTTGTATTTTGTGGCGTCAAACTGATCGATATTGGCGTAAAGGATAAAGAAGGCATAGGTATTCCACAGGGTACCCATGATCTTCCTCTGACCCTCCTGCACGATCTTGCCCGAAAACCGCTTGGGCAGCCAGGGAGCGGAGCTGGTGTAGAAATACCACCTGATGGCGTCCGCGCCGTAGGTCTGCAGGGCCTCGAAGGGATCCACCGAGTTCCCCTTGGATTTGCTCATTTTCTGGCCATTCTCGTCCTGCACATGTCCCAATACGATAACGTTCTCATAGGGCGCCTTGTTAAAGAGCAGTGTGGACTCCGCCATCAGAGAGTGGAACCAGCCTCTTGTCTGGTCTACCGCCTCGGAGATAAACTGGGCGGGGAACTGCTGCTCGAAGAGCTCTTTATTTTCGAAAGGATAGTGGTGCTGGGCAAAGGGCATGGCTCCGGAATCGAACCAGCAGTCGATCACCTCCGGCACCCTCTTCATAACGCCGCCGCACTCGGGGCAGGCATAGGTCACTTCGTCGATATAAGGTCTGTGCAGCTCCACCTTTGCCGCCTGGGGATCCTTCGCTTTCTCCGCCAGCTCCGCCCTGCTGCCGATACACTCCTGATGGCCGCACTGACACTCCCAGATATTTAAGGGCGTGCCCCAGTAACGGTTTCGGGAAATAGCCCAGTCCTGGATATTCTCCAGCCAGTTACCGAAGCGCCCCATCCCGATGGACTCAGGTATCCAATTTACTGTGTTGTTGTTGCGGACCAGATCGTCCTTCACCGCCGTCTCCCTGATATACCAGGACTCCCGGGCATAATAGATCAGCGGCGTATCACACCTCCAGCAGTGAGGATACTCGTGTTCGAACTTAGGGGCATCGAAAAGCTTTCCCTCCCGGTCCAAATCCTTCAGAATCTCAGGATCCGCCTTTTTCACAAACAGACCGCCGTAGGGGGTATCCTCCGTCAGCTCCCCCTTGCCGTTCACAAACTGCACAAAGGGCAGATCATAATTCCTGCCTACATTGGCGTCGTCCTCACCAAAGGCCGGAGCGATATGAACGATTCCCGTACCGTCAGACATAGTGACATAGGTGTCACATGTGACAAAGTGGGCCTTTTTTCCCTGTTTTGCCGCAGCCTCTCCCGCACAGGCAAACAGAGGCTCGTACTCCCTGTATTCCAGATCCTTCCCCCTGTAGGTCTCCAGAATCTCATAGGGCGGCTGCTTTTCATCCTCCGCCCCAGCAGTCAGCTTGCCCAGCACCGTGTCCAACAGCGCCTTAGCCATATAGTAAACCTTGCCGTCCGCCGCCTTCACCTTGCAGTAGGTCTCCTCCGGGTGTACACACAGAGCCAGATTGGAGGGCAGGGTCCAGGGCGTGGTCGTCCATGCCAGGAAATACGCATCCTCACCTACGCACTGAAAGCGCACCACGGCGGACCGCTCCTTCACCGTCTTATAGCCCTGGGCAACCTCCTGAGCGGACAAAGGCGTCCCGCACCGGGGGCAATAGGGCACGATCTTGAAGCCCTTGTAGAGCAGTCCCTTATCCCAGATGGTCTTCAGGGCCCACCATTCGGACTCGATAAAGTCATCGTCATAGGTCACATAAGGATTGTCCATGTCCGCCCAGAATCCAACAATGCCGGAGAAATCCTCCCACATGCCCTTATATTTCCAGACGCTCTCCTTACACTTGTCGATAAAGGGCTCCAGGCCGTAATCCTCGATCTGGTCCTTGCCGTCCAGGCCCAACAGCTTCTCCACCTCGATCTCCACCGGCAGCCCGTGAGTATCCCAGCCCGCCTTCCTGGGCACCATATAGCCCTTCATGGTCCGATAGCGGGGAATCATATCCTTGATCACGCGGGTCTCCACATGGCCAATATGGGGCTTTCCGTTGGCCGTAGGCGGCCCGTCATAGAAGGTATAGGTAGGGCCGTCCCTGCGGATCTCTATGCTCTTTCTGAAAATATCGTTATCCTTCCAGAACTTTTCTACCGCCTTCTCCCTCTCCACGAAATTCAAACTAGCGTCCACTTGTCTGTACATAGCTCTCTCCTTTTCGTTTTATTTCTACATCGAGCAGGCAAGCCTGCTCGATGCCGCGGCATTCGTCAAACTCCGGTCCCTGCAAGCAGTTCCCGGAGCTTTCCTCATTGCTCGCGCAAAAAGGCTCCGTCCCGTAAAAGGACGAAGCCTCTGCTCCGCGATAAACCACCTGTTACACTCATACGCCCTGCGGCATTACCGCAAGGTTATATGCCTTCCCGTAACGGGGGAACGCCGTCCAGGGCTACCGGTACTCGAAAATCTCTTTCCTTTTGTCCTGGCTGCTCAGAAGTGATCTTCACTGCCCGCTTACTGATACCGGTCTTCCACCCTCTCCGGCTCGCTGAAACGTTCTTCAGGCGGTTACTCTCTCCGTCGCTGCATTTTTCTCTTTTTGCTATTATAGCCCTGTGCAAAATCAGTTGTCAAGCGCTTTCTTTTCCCCGTTCCCTTCCCTCACTCAAAAAACTCACAGTCACACTTCATCTTTTTCTATTGAAATAATTTTTCCTTCACCAACTTGGTTGACCCCTTCCATAATTGCAAACGATTGTCCTCTCATAACCTAATATATTTCCCCAAACCAATTAAAATTATTTCTATAAGTCGATTTCATAAACGCAAGATTTTCCGTCCCTTATAATTGAACGTATTACTTTTGTATGTACCTCTTTTCCAACTACTTTAGAAAACATATTCCGAGCAAAGTGTTCTGAACAATTACATAAAGATTTAGGAATATCATTTCCTGTTTGTTTCAAAGCATTTGCAACCGGACAAACACAAAAATTTTTATTTTCATCAATAATAAGCTTTTTACCATCTTCTGAAAAATTAATTATCCATCCCCAATTTCCCTTTAGAAAATCAATAAAACCATGTAAATCTCCTACATAATTTTCTAATACATTATCCATATCGTTTTTATCATAATGATATTTTGCGCAATAAGTAAATAATTCTTTACCGGTTTTTCCTTCATCAATTGCTTTAAGCAAATTATTTTGCCATGCTAAACTAAATTCAAAATCTGAATCCATAAATAGTACCTCCTTTCCTCCGCCTTATTCCGTTCCATCATCTGCCGAAGCGATGGAACATCGCTTTGCCTGCGTCTCTCTGCTCTGTGCTGATTGCCCTCGACTTCCATATTTGCGTTCCAATTTTTTTGACAGTTTTTTTCGACTACCGGATAATTTGTTTTTCTTATTACTCCTTTTCTCTGCAATAAAGACATAATATCCATCAATCTCATGTACCTTAACACCGCCAAATACCGAAGAAAGTTTATTTTTATACCATGTAAGACGCTTTGTTACCATAATCATTCGCCCACCAATGACAAGCCTTTTATATCCACCCTCAATAAAGTTTTTGGCAACAGAAAAATCGGTGTGATATGGTGGATTTGATAAGATTAAAGTAAAATCATTATTTGCAATATTTTTATAGCCATCACTTACTTTAATATCAATATTCATTACTTGATTAAGTTCTGCATTAATCTTTGAATATTGTACCGCCGTTTCAGATATATCACACATAATAACCTTTTCGCCACCTATGATTTTACCTGCAAGAATACCAACTGTTCCATATCCACACCCTAAGTCTAATACTTTATCGTTTGATGTAAAGTCAATCATAGAAAGCATTGCTAAAGTTCCGGTATCAATAGCTTTAGGTGCAAATATCGTTGTATCAGTTTTGAAAACCAAAGGTATATTCTTTATAGTTGCTGAAATCATTTTTTGCTAACTCTCCCTAAATATAATTAGGTTTATCATTTCAAAAAACTTTTATTATATCTTATCATACCCATCAATACAATTCCATTAAATCTTGGCATTGAACTATGTAAATTTTCTATTCCTTCAGACAGTCAATATAAGTGTTTATGGTTTCTTCAATTTTCTCCCAATTTTGATTCAGTTCAGTAAATAATCCGGTTTCGCCAAACCCAATCATATTATTGAGTCCCAAAAATAGTTCCGTGTCCAAAAAAATGCTGCTGCAATTGGCAATTTTATCTTCTCGTAAAATTTGCGGATATCTAAGCTCTTTTTTTACCTTTTTTGAGAAACAATATTCTAAAAAATTTGACGGAATATTATTTCTTCGGTTTTCACCAAACAATTCTCTTGCTATCCGAATTTCAAGTCCATAAATATTTTGAATGCCGCAGTTCCAACCTCCGAATTCAAATGAAAACTCTACCTCATGAACAGCCTCGCAAATCTCCAATGCAAGCTCTTTATCTCCGAAAATATACAGCCAATATGCTAAAGAACATAAACAGCCTGTATCTGAGCTGCTTGTATAGGAGCATTTTTGAATTAACCTTTTGCAAGGCTTAATAATCTTATTATAAGTTTTCGGTGTGTTTTTCCTATTATATTGTTCCAGAATTTTTTCAAGTATTGGCTCTAACCTGTTATGAAAACTCTTGATTTCTTGTTGTAATTTGTTCATTTTCACCCAATTTTTTTAAATTTGTTTATTATCATTGTCTACGAAGCATCACACGGAAAACCGCTCAAGCCCCGGCCATTTCCTTTTCAGCAGGAAATACAGACCTGCCCCCATGCAGCTTCCCGCAAAATTCAGTATCAGATCGTCCACGTCCACGCTGCGCCCGATAAAAAGCTGGCATGTCTCAATAAACAGCGTCAGCCCCAGGGAAAGTGCAAGAACGGCCCCGGGCCGCCTGTTTCTTTTCCAAAGCAGCACAAGCCCGAAGCCCCACGGGACAAACATCACCATATTTCCCACGACGTTCACCCCGAACAGGTCTGCGTCAAAATGCTTCACAAAGCTTAAAACGGTGCGGAAGGGAATCAGGTTTACTCCCTCGCCGCTCCTGATCCGCTCAACCGCCCGAAGCGCCATCTGCCCGGGCGTCCCGTACTCTCCCTCCAGCGCAAGCGCAAGCAGCCCCGCCGTAAACAGCACAAAAGCTCCCAACGCCCACTCCCTTGGCTGCTTTCTTTTCCAGGGCCTGCGGAGCAGGAGCCAGAACGGCAGCATTCCTAAAATGACAACGCCAAATCTTAAAATATAGGAAACCATACCTGTTTCTCTCCCAACCTCCGCAAATCAGGGCTGCTGCCCGGCCCGGCGGAATATCTCCAGAGGCTCCGGGTTCTCGTCAGTGTAATACCTCCAATTTCCCCATTCCCAGACATCCCAATAGTCTTGAGGACGTCCCTCCCGGTATCCCTGGGGCAAAAGCCTGCAGGCAGGATCCGATTCCGCATCCCTGTCCTCATTTCCGCTGTGCACATATCGCCCGCTGTAAGTCAGACTCGTACCGTCATAGACCGCCAGCAGTACGTTCAGGCTGTTCCAGTCCTCATAAGCGGCAAGGGTCAGCCTTTTCCCGTCGAAAAGACACTCCTGCTCCTTCGGAAAAGGATTCCCGCTGTCTGCGTCCGCTTCAGCGCTCCCCGGAAAGACGCCCCGGCACCATTCCCGATACTGTCCCGTCTCCTCCGCCACAAAGGAAAAGCTGTTGTCGTCAAAGGTCAGCAGGATCCCCCCGTCCTCCGCCCACATCCGGCAGAATGAGCCGTGCCCTGCCTTCACCGGAATTCGATCGGAAAGAATCGGCGTCTCCTCCTCCAGCCGGTACACAAGCAAACTGAAGCCCTCCTGATCCTCCACGGTCAGCAGCAGTGTCTTTCTCTCCTTATCTGTCAGCATTTCCAGCGGATTGATATCATCCGAAATATCCTGCAGCTTTTTCACCTGTGTCAGATCTACCCTTCGGACGCCCTTATCCTCCGTCTCATAGGGAAAATAAAAGATACCTCTGTTCTGCCCTCTGTCCACGGCTTCGCCTGTCGTCCTGTCCCGAAGGCCAAAGGCGAGATAAATGCCCTGTCCCCCGTCGGCGGCAGCGCTTACTATCTCCACGTCCCCATCGCTGTCAAGCTGCCGGAAAGCCGCCTCCTCTATTTGCCCCTGAAGATTCTTTTTTACTGTGACCTCGGCTATGTCCTCCCCCGTCCCTATATGGAAAAAGTCGCCCAGATAACCGCTGGCCTGCATATAGTTGCCATCCACTTGAACAGAAAAGTTTGTTACGAGATCCAGCGGATAATGGAAGCCGTAATCTTCAAGCCAGATGGTTTCCGTGCAGGTTTCCCCGTTTTCGGTTTGCCGGGCCACGCTGTCAATGATTTCATAGAACCCTCCGTACTCCTCTCTCAGCGCGGTATAGCCCTCCGAAAAGGAAGCGTTATACTCATCCTGAAATCGAAGAAATGCCTGAGCTCTCTCCTCCGAGCCCTTCCAGAAGACCTGCCCGGCGGAAAAGGTAAAGCTGCTCTCCGCCTCCGCGCCAGCGCCGATGACATACTCCGTGTCCCAGAGCAGCCGCCGTCCCCAGTGGGCAGGAATCCTCAGCACGACGCCGGCCGCCTCTGCCGGATTCCCCGACAGGACCTCTTCCCTTATCTGAATCCTTTCTTTGCCGCTGTCCGCCAAAAGCAGCGCCCCGGGCAGGGCGCACACCCCCAGCACCGCCAGCAGCAACGACAGAATCAAGCTCTTCTTCATGCCACCCTCCATGTCCTTTTCTTCAATCTGATTCGCCGGTCAACTCCTCCATCGCCTTATTTACCCTGTCCGGACGGTATCCGTAGACCTCCCTGATGTACCCCGTCAGACTTTCTCCCCGCTCCTCCAGCTCCAGCGTAGTCACATCCCCCAGAATCCGCCCTTTTTGCAGCAGAACCGCTCTTCCCACAAATTTTTCCACCTCCTCGATCAGATGAGTGGACAGGATAACGGTTTCCTGCGGCTCCAAAATCCCCAGCAGCACCTTGTAAAAATCTTCTCTGTTAAAAATGTCATTCCCCGCAAAGGGTTCATCCATCAAAATATAGTCCGCCCCCTGGCACAGGGCCAGGATCACCTCAAACTGATTCTTCTGTCCCGTGGAGTAACTCTTCAGCGCCTCCCGCATGGGCAACTGAAAGAAATCCATCAGCGCCTCAAACCTTTTCTCCCGAAAGGCTCCGAAATGCATCCGGTAAAATTCCCTGTGGGACAAAGGCGTCAGATTCGGAAAAAAGGAGTGCTCACAGGTGGCAAAGGAAAGCCTTCCTATGTTCTCCGGACTGATCCTCTTTCCGTCCAGAAGGATTTCCCCCTCATAGGAATGAAACCCAAGAATGCTCTTCAGCAGGGTAGTCTTTCCGGCGCCGTTCTCCCCGAAAAGTCCCAGAATCTCCCCCGGGCCCACCGTCAGATCCACGCCGCACAGCGCCTCCGCCCCTCCCAACTTCCCGTAATACATTTTCCGCAAACCCTTGATTTCCAGCATAGCTTCCTCTCTTTCCCGCCTGAAAGCATACCGTTCCTTACGGCAGGCACTCTCCCGGTATCACCATCAAATAGATTCCATAATACAGAAGATAGAGCAGCGCCAGTCCCGCCGCCGCTGTCCATAAGCCCAGAAGGGGCCCCGCCGCACAGCTCTGAAACAACGCCCCCCGCTCGGGGAGTCTGCGCATCAGGTAAATACTCTTCGTCCCCCTGAAATAATATGCGTAGTGAGATATCATCATTGCCACCAGGAACAGAACAAACGGAACATACAGCGCCCAATGATTCGCGGTGAGCTGTCCAAAGGAGGCGGCAGCCGCGCCCTCTCTTACCACCCGGCCGCTGTCTGTGTCTATATACAACGCCTCCGCCGCCCGGCACAGGCCCGGAAAAAACAAAAGACTGAACGCCGCGCCGATCCCAAGCAGAAGCGCCGCCCCCTTCCACTCCCACTCGTACTCATATCCCGGCGGGAAATAAGCCTCCGGCGTCCACGACAAACCTTTTTTATATTTTATTCCCATGTTGTCAGCCTTCCCCTTTCCGGCTTATATATCCCCCATAAGTTTACTGCAATCACAAGCGCATACAAGAGAATGCCGAGCCAATCCGTCACATTTCCTCCCAGAGAACTTACAAACCAGTTTACCGTCAGTAAATACAGCAGGACCTTCGGCACATACTCCCTCTTTCCCGCCCTCCTCGCGGCTTCCGCGGCAAAGGCCAGAACCAGAAGGGCATTGCGCACCCACTTTACCGTCTCCGCCATAGGCAGCAGACAGTGCAGAAAATCAATGCGGTAAAATGCCAAAAACATCCCCCGTGAGAAAGGATGGGTTTCTGCCAGCCATATGCAAAGCCATATCTGCACCGCAAAGAGCAGGATAAGGCACGCGGCGTTATATGCCGTCTTGATCCGGAAAATTTGCCTGTGGGACAACCGAAGCCGCCTCATGGTTCCGCCGCTCTTTGTCTCCAGCCTTCCCTCCGTCCAAAACAGGACAAAGTACAAAAACCCCAGCGCCGCCAGAAAGACCAGGGAGATATGGCTGCTTTCCACCGCTGCCGCCAAAGTGCGGTATTCCACATCGGAATCCCCCTGCGCCCTCATATTGCCGTAAAACAGTATTGCCTCCGCACACACCGCTGCCATCAACACCCCAAGGATCTTAAAAATGCTGCTCCTCGCCAGCAGCGCCCACAGCGCCAGTGCCGGGGCAGCACTCTTTCTTATTTTTAACTTTTCCGCTTTTTTGCTTCTCATATTCCAGTCTCCGCATACCACTCTTTCTCCGCCAGGGCAAACGCCTCCTCCCTGGAAACCCCCAGCCGTCTCATGGCCGTGACCCAGACCTTTGTGTCCTCGGTCAACAGCTCTCCGCGGATGCGCTCCACCGTTTCGGCATCCACATTTGTATAGCTTTTTGCGCCGGAGTGGGAGACGATGACCCCCTCCTCCTCCAGTATACGGTACGCCTTCTGTATGGTGTTGGGATTCACTCCCAGCAGGGCGGACAGCGCCCTCCTGGAGGGTATTTCCTCCAGGTTTCCCACGGTTCCCGCCGCGATTCTCTGTTTTACATACCGGATAATCTGCAGATAGATTGGGCAGTCATCCCCAAGTATCAGATCCTCAAATAATTTCATTTCTCACATCCCAACCGTATTAGTCGTATAACACAGTTCTTTAACCGTATTATACAAATAATACGGTTGTGTGTCAAGCCTGAAAAGACGAAAACTATTTGCTGGCAGAAAAAAGCCCCGTAGGCCGCTTCCAAAGCGGATTTCGGGACTTTTTCAGTCAAAAGCTGTCAGACTCAGGGTGACAGCCCTATGCAAAATCAGTCGTCAAGGGTTCCCTTTTCCTCGCCCTCTTCTCTCAGCAGCACAGCGTTGAGGACCGTACACATACTTTCGAATATCTGCACCGCCAGCTTAGGGAAACCTCTGATCTGGCTGCACTCCTCCACGGACACGAAGCCTTTGATATTGCCCTCGGCGTCCCGGAGATAATGCTGTAAAATACTGTAGATATTGTGATCCCGATAGATCTGATGGATCTCCGGCATACTGTACTCCAGCCTGTTCAGGTTGCCGATCTGCAGCATGTCATTTTGGAAGAGCTGTCTGTATTCCTCCTTCTCAAAGCACGCTTTGTCATAGGTCTCCTGATCCAGAGTCGGGGGGTATACCCCAATCTGCTCTCTGTCCTCCCCCCAGAACACCAGCACCCTGGGCACCGTCAGGATATGAGCCATCCTTTCCAGAACAGAGGCCAGTTCCCCGCTCCCCTTAAGAACCAGATCCCCCAGGCTGCGGTTAAACATAAAAAGATCCTTCTCCGAATAAAACGCTTCCTTGATGTCAGTCAGATCCGCTTCCTCCCCGGTCAGGTGGAAGACGCCGTGTATCTCCGGCTTATAGATAATGTAACGGTTCTTTCCCTTCTGCTTTGCCAGATACAGCGCCTTATCGGCAATCTGATACAGCTCCCTGAAATTGTCAGAATCTATCCCGCTGCGGGAGACGCCGATGGAGCAGGTGATCTTGTTGTCTCCCAATTTATCCAGAAACAGCGTCCCGGCGTTCATCTTGATCCCGCGCAGATAACCGCGCAGCGCCAGCTCATCATCGCCGTTGTCGAGGATGGCCATAAACTCATCACCGCCCACGCGCCCAGCTACGCCGTGTTCTCCGATGGCCTTCTTGATCACATCCGCTACCGCCGTGATCACCGTGTCTCCGAACAGGTGGCCGTAAGCATCGTTGATGTTCTTAAAGTTGTCGATATCGAGCATCATGACCGCTATTTTCCGCCCTGACTCCACCACAGACTCTGCATACTCCGTAATCCCCTTCTTGTTCAGAACCTTTGTCATAGCGTCGAGGTAGGTTCCCTCGATATAGTTGTCAACCCTGCCCTCCGTCTTACCGTTGACAATGGACCACACGCCCAAAGTCCGCTTTTCTCCCCCATATTCCCTTGGCAGGAATTTCACCCGGTAGGAATCCGTCTTCTCTCCCCAGGACAAAATACTGCCCTTAAAAGTATAGGTCTGCTCCCTGTCAGTCTTCTCAACCGCCTCACAGAAGGATTCAAACACCGTCCTGTCCTTACCGCTGACCTGCTTTTTCCTGCACACCGTTTCCCGCCACTGATCAAAAGGCATATTGCAGATATCTACCTGCTGCTCATAATCCAGCCAGAACAGCTTGAAATGCTTGTCGGCAGGACGATAAGAAAACAGAGCATTTCCCGAAACCGTAAGATAATCCCGCAGCATACCGAGAAATCCCCCGATCTCCGCAATCCGTCTCGTATTTTCGGAGACGTTCTGCAGTTCGATCTCATACCCCTCAAAATTTGCAACCTTCCGCAGAATGACTACAAACGTATTGTACTGCCCGTCCTCGCATAATATGTGAATACACTCCTCCACCGCCTCCGTTTCCAGTGCGTCGCACAGGGCAACGGCCGCTTTCAGCTTATCCACATCCTTCTCCAGGACCATTTTATACAGAGGGGAGTAAATATTCTCCCCTATAAAGTCGTACATCTGTTTATTTCCACCCACTACCAGCAGAGATCTGTCGAGCCTGCCCACCGGGTAAAACGCTGTCATATTCTCTACGCCCAATCCAGTCCGCCTCCGTATCCTCAAGATCCTTTCAGCATAACCTATCACTTCATTCCTATAAATTTATTATAGTAAAATTGACGAAAAAAGTAAAGGATAGTATACTGATTTTAAGGTTGATTTTAAAATATTATTAATGCGAGGTGTTCTACAGACATGAAAAACAAAGGAAAAATAGCATATGTGCTGCAGTCGATCTGCATCCTTCCCTTACTTATATTCGGAATTGTCATCCTGATTCTGGGAAGTAATATATTCACAGACGCCATGTACTCCGAGGTGGAGACGGAGCTGAGCAATGTGTCCAGCAACCTGGTCACTTCTCTGGACGCCTTGTATCCCGGCGATTATGAACTGGTGGGGGAGACAAGCTATCGGCTGTACAAGGGCGAACACGACCTGACCGGCGACCACAGCCTGATCGACCGCATTAAGCAGAATACCGGCCTGGACATTACCCTGTTCTATCAGGACACCAGGATACTTACCACCCTTCTTAACAGAGAGGGGGTAAGGCTCGTGGGCTCAGGCGCCCCTGACGCGGTGATCGAGGATGTCTTAAAACCCGGCACCGCCGCATTTTACAACAAGGTACTGATATACGGCGTCCCTTATTTCTCCTATTATGTCCCCCTGAAAAACAGCGACGGCACCGTAGCGGGTATGCTTTTCGTCGGCAAGCCCACCGCCGATGTGGACGCATCCGTCCGGGCTTCGATCTATCCGCTGGTGATTGCAGATGTGATATTCATGATCGTGGTATCTGTCATTATTTTCCTCTACACCCGCCGCTTTACCTCCGCGCTGATGCAGATCCACGACTTTCTGAGGGAAGTGTCCACCGGCAACATGGAAACAAGTCTCCCGCCGGAGGTTCTCGAGCGGAAGGACGAGCTGCGGGACATCGGCCGTTCCGCCCTGAACATGCAGCGTTCCCTGCACAATATGGTAGAGCAGGACTCTCTGACCTCCCTCGCCAACCGTCGCTTCGGCGATCAACAGCTCAGGCAAGTAATAAAGGATTCCATATCCGACGATAAGAATTTCTGTATCGCCATCGGCGATGTTGACGACTTCAAGAAGGTAAACGACACCTTCGGACATGACTGCGGCGATGTGGTACTGAAGCATGTAGCCGGCATTCTCCGGCATCACATGCGGGACTGCGGCTTCGCCGCCAGATGGGGCGGGGAGGAATTCCTGCTGGTCTTTCAGAATATGGATCTGGAAAAGGCGGCACAGGCTCTCGCGGAGACCTTGGCGGACATCCGCGCCTGGGAGTGCATGTATGACGGGAGTTCTTTCCATGTAACTATGACTTTTGGCCTGATCCAGGCGGACACGGACAATGTAACTGAGCTTCTGCGAAAAGCCGATGAGCGGCTCTATATCGGAAAGGCACAGGGGAAGAACCAGATCGTGGACAAAGGACGGAGCTAACGCCGCCATGTGGTTCTGGAAAACAGGATCAGGATGGGGAAAATCTCCAGTCTGCCCGCCAGCATATCCAGGATCAGTACCAGCTTGGAAAACGTGCTGAACCCGGCGAAATTACAAGTAGGACCCACCATCTCAAAGCCCGGCCCGATATTATTGAAGCAGGCAAGTACTGCTGAGATATTGGTGGTAATTGAAAAATTATCTACGGAGATCAAGAGACAACTGAGCCCGATAATGATGACATAGGCCGCCAGATAAGCGTTGGTGTTCTGCAGGACTTTCTCGCTCATGGGATTCTTGTTCATGCGGACGGTCTCAACCCTCTGCGGATGGACTACCCGCCGCACACTCCTCCGCAGGCTCTTGATCACAAGCAGGGCCCTGCCGCACTTAAAGCCGCCGCCGGTACTTCCGGCGCTCGCGCCTATCACCATAAGACAGAGCAAAATCACTTTGGAGAAGCCCGGCCACAGATCATAATCCGTTGTGGCAAAGCCGGTAGTGGTCACAATGGAAGCCACCTGGAAAGCCGCGTGACGGACGGTTTCCGCAAGGGTCCCGTAGAAACCCTTCAGGTTCAGCACGATCAGCACAATACTTCCCACCACGATTCCCAGGTACAGCCTGAGCTCCTCGTCCTTCAGCACAGCCTTGAACTGTCTGATCAACAACATGTAATAACAACTGAAGTTCACGCCGAACAACAGCATAAACACCGTGCAGACATTCTGAATGTAAGGGCTATAGCTCGCTATACTGTCATTCCGCACACCAAAGCCGCCGGTGCCCGCCGTTCCCAGCGCCGTACACACGGCTTCAAAGGGGGACATTCCCCCAAATATCAGAAAAACAAAATTCAAAATGGTCAGTATAATATAGAGCAGGTACAGGATTTTTGCCGTCTCCTTCATCCGCGGCACCAGTTTACCCACATTGGGGCCCGGGCTTTCCGCCCGAAGCAGGTGCATGGTGAAGCCGTTGTCGCTCCCTCCCACGGAGGAAATCGCCAGCAGGAATACCAGGACGCCCATACCGCCTAGCCAATGACTGAAGCTCCTCCAATACAGAATTCCCTTGGGCAGCCCTTCCACCGCAGGCAGAACAGACGCTCCCGTAGTGGTAAAGCCGGAAACAATCTCAAAGAAAGCGTCGATAAACCGGGGAATTGCACCGGAAAAATAAAAAGGGAGACATCCCAGCAGACTCATGACGATCCAACTGATCCCCACGCAGGCAAGCCCCTCTTTTGCATAAAACTTATTCTTGGAGCCCCGGCAGATCCACACCAGCAGCCAAGCCACCACGAGGATAATGACCAGACTCCACACAAAGGCCCGTACGGCGGCAAATTCTTTTTCAACCAGACTGATCAACAGCGCCGGCACCATGAATACCCCTTCCACCATCAGTATCCTGCCGACAAATCTTCCCATCATTTTAAAGTTCATGGCATTTCTCACCTATCATCAAGTTTAATTCTCAAAAATATCATTGAGCTGATAGATTCCTTTCTCTCTGTCCGTCACGATGATCAGGGTATCCCCCCGCTCAAATCTGGAATCGCCGCCCGGAATCTCCTGCCGAAAGCCCTTGGTAATACAGACTACCAGGACGCCTTTCTTCAGGTGCAGATCCTTCAGCGGCTCCCCACAGTGCTTTGTGCTCTCGTCCACCGCGAACTCCATCGCCTCCATCTGCCCGTCGGCAATGGTATGTACCGTCAACGCCGCCCCGGTCTGGTTCTTCATGGCCCGCACATAGCGCACAATAATGTTACTGCAGAGCTCCTTGGGGCTGATGACGCTGCCCAGCGCCAGATTACCCAGAATGTTCGCGTTGTCTATGCGCCCCAGCTTGGTAATGACCTGCGGAACGCCGCAGCTTGTACCGTACAGGGATACGATCATGTTCAGCTCGTCCAGCCCGGTCATAGTCACCAGGGCGTCGCAGTCCGAGATACCCTCGCTCTCCAGAAGAAACTGGCTGCTGGCATCTCCGCGTATGATGCAGGCTCCCGGCAGCATGGCTGCCAGTTGATTGCACCGCTCTTCCTCTCTCTCAATGAGCTGCACTCCGATCCCGCTGCTCAGGAGTTCTTTCGTCAGATAATAGCTGACCCGACCGCCGCCGCATATGATCACGCGCTTTACCTTGTGAGTGATGATCCCCAGGTTTTTCAACAGAATCGTCAACGTATCCGCAGGCGCAGTCACAAAGATCCGATCCCCGCTCCGAAGGACAAAATTACCGTCGGGAGCTACTGCTGCCCCTTTGCGCAGCACCGCGCAGACCAGTATCTTACACTTGACGATCCCGTCCATATCGTTCAGAGCCACATCACAGAGCTTGCTGTTCTCGTCTATCCTCAGTTCCACGATTTCCACCCTGCCCCTGGCAAAGGTGTCCCGCTTTAAAAAGCCGGGATAACGCAGAAGCCTTGCTGCTTCCGCCGCCGCCTGTCTTTCAGGGTTCACCGACATGGAAAGAGCGAACATACTCCGCATGGCATAAATCTGCTGGGTATACTCCGGATTTCTTACCCGGGCTATGGTGTGTATTTCGGGATTCATGCTGTGGGCCGTCATACAGCACAGCAGATTGATTTCATCCGCCCCCGCCATGGCGATCAGCAGATCAGCCTCCTTTACACCGGCCTGCTTCAGCACGTCCATAGACGCACAGTTGCCCTGCACCACCATGATATCATACCGTTCCTCGCTGGACTCCAACGCATTGGGGTTGGCGTCGATCAACGTCAGGTCATCCCCCTCCGCCGACAACTGTCTGGTCAGGGTGGAACCCATCTTTCCGTCCCCTGCAATGATAATCTTCATGGCCCTACTTTACCTCCGCAAATCTTTTTATCTTCAAAAAAGCTACGAAAAGCTCTTCAACAGCTCAATCTCCGCCTGATACCCCTCCAGTTCATTGGGAGTCTCAAGATAAAAAGGCAGTCCCTTCAGCTTTGGATGCGTGACGATCCTTCGAAAAGCTTCCAGCCCGATATAACCCTTTCCGATCTTCTCATGCCTGTCCTTATGCGCCCCGCAGGGATTCATGGAATCATTGATATGAATGGCTCTGAGCCGCTCCAGACCCACGATGCGGTCAAACTCCCCCAGCACGTCATCCAGATGCTCCACGATATCATAACCGGCATCCCAGACATGGCAGGTGTCCAGGCACACCCCCATCTTATCCGACAGCTCCACCTTGTCAATCACGGCTCGCAGCTCCTCAAAGCTGCGCCCCACCTCACTTCCTTTTCCCGCCATGGTCTCCAGAAGCACTGTGGTGCTCATTTCCTGCCAAAGGGTTCTGTTCAGCACATCGGCGATAAGGTGAATACCCTCCTCCGCCCCCTGGCCCACATGGCTGCCAGGATGAAAGTTGTACATAGCTCCCGGTATCATTTCCAGCCGCTTTAAGTCATCCGCGAAGGTTTCCAGGGCAAATTCCCTTGTCCGTGCTTCTTTTGCACAGGCGTTTAGGGTATAGGGAGCGTGAGCCAGGGGACAGGCAATGTCCGCCTGTGAAAAATAATCCAACATGGCTTTCACATCCTCCTCCCGCCACTCCTTCGCAGCGCCGCCCCGGGGATTCCTCGTAAAGAACTGAAACGTATTCGCCCCAATGGATTCCGCCGTCTTGGCCATGGCGAGAAACCCCTTGGAGGACGACAGATGACACCCTATTCTCAACATACCATACACCCTTTCGCCGTTATATTCAAGCCCCAAACACACTCCACCGACAATCCCACTGTTCGCCGACAGCCAGCTACCGAATGATCCTCCGCACTGCCAATATAGGCTGATACTCCGCCCGGCTTACCTTGATCCCGGTCTTGGTACTGCTGGCGTGGACGATCATGCCGTTTCCGATATACATTGCCACATGTCCGTCATAGCAGATCAGATCCCCGGGCTGCGCTTCCGCATATGACACCCCTGTCCCGGCGCTCCTCTGCTGATAAGAGGTCCTGGGGATGCTGTATCCCCAGTTCATGTAAATCCGGTATGTGAAGCCGGAGCAATCAGCCCCCTTTGTCAGACTTGTCCCCCCCAGCACATAAGGGTTGCCGATATACTGACAGGCATACTTTGCAATCTGCTTACCCAGATCGCTTCCAACCGCACTATCTATGGCCGAAGTGTAATCGGTGGTAGCAATCGGCGTACTGGCCGTAACCTGTGCGGCTGCCTGTGCCGCCTGCATCTGTCTCAGGGTCTGCTGATCCTGCTGCAGCAACTTTTTCGCCAACGCCGCTTCCTTCTCGGCCCTGGCGATCTCCGCCTCATAGTTCTCGGACTCCTTCTTCTTCTTCGCCAGCTTTACATTCAGATTTGCCCGTAAATCCTGCAGCTCGTCCCTGTCCGCCTGCAGTCCCTGCTTGTCCTGCTCCAGCCCGCTTTCTTGCTCCTGCAGTTCAACCTTTTGCTCTTCCAGTTCAGTTTTCTCCAGCTCCAGCCTGTCCCATAGGTCATGAACCTGGTTCTTGGCCTCTACATACGCATCCAGTCTGTCCATGCTGTACTCGTACACCCTCTCCACATAATCCATCTGGTTCAGGATATCGGAGAGACCCTTTCCCTCCAAAACCGTGGAAAGGTAAGATACCTCCTGGTTCTCATACAGCAGCCGGCTGCAGTCTATCATGTTCTGCCGCTGTGTCTCCTCCCGCTCCACAGCCGCATAATACTCTGCTTCCGTGGCATCGATCTGTTTCTTTTTATCCTCAATCTGCTCTTCCTTCTCAGCGATCTGACCCTGCTTCTCCACAAGCTCAGCTTCCTTTGCGGCTATCTGATCCTCCAACACGCCGATGGCGGCCATGGTGTTGACAATCTCGGAATTCAGATCGGCGATCTGTTCCGCCAGAAGGTCCTGTTCATCCTCAAGACCGGCAATCTGCGCCAGAAGTGCATCGACCTCCTTCTGACGCTGGTTAATATTTTCCTGCACCTGCCCGATGGTGGTTGCCTTCGCCGTCATGGACTCTGAGGACGCATAACAAGCCACCGCCGCTACCACGGCTATGACTGACATACAGCTTAAGTACTTTTTTACATTTTGTCTTAAGTATCTCCTCATATAAAAAGCGGCCTCCGTCCGTCAAAAAAAGCATACCACATTTCGGTATGCTTTTCACCTGTAAAATTATTAATTTTTTGATTACCCTTTGATTACAGCTCACAATTCTTGACCGTTCTGGGGAAAGGAACCACATCCCTGATATTTCCCATCCCGGTAAGATACATGACGCACCTTTCAAAGCCGAGACCGAAGCCTGCGTGCCGCACAGACCCGTACCTGCGCAGATCCAGATAGAAGCCGTAATCCTCCTTGTTCAGTCCCATCTCCTCCATTTTCCGCTCCAAGACCTCCAGCTTGTCCTCCCGCTGGCTGCCGCCGATGATCTCCCCGATACCGGGCACCAGGCAATCCATAGCCGCAACGGTCTTGCCGTCCTCATTCAGCTTCATGTAAAACGCTTTGATCTCCTTGGGATAATCCGTCACAAATACGGGGCGTTTGAACACCTCCTCAGTCAGATAGCGCTCATGCTCCGTCTGCAGGTCGCAGCCCCAGAACACCTTGTAATCGAAGGCGTCATTGTGCTTCTCCAGAATCTCAATCGCCTCCGTGTAGGTCACATGTCCGAAGTCGGAGTTTGCCACATGCTCCAGTCTCTCGATCAGGCCCTTGTCCACAAACTGATTAAAGAAGGCCATCTCCTCCGGCGCGTTCTCCAACACATAACGGATAATGTATTTCAGCATTCCTTCAGCCAGCATCATATCATCCTTCAGATCCGCGAAGGCCATCTCCGGCTCGATCATCCAGAATTCCGCAGCGTGGCGGGTGGTATTGGAATTTTCCGCCCGGAAGGTAGGACCGAAGGTGTATACATTCTTAAAGGCAAAGGCATAGGTCTCCACATTCAACTGGCCGCTGACCGTGAGATTCGTAGGCTTTCCGAAGAAGTCCTGGCTGAAATCCACCTTCCCATCAGGCGTCCTCGGCACATTCTCCAGATCCAGGGTCGTCACCTGGAACATCTCTCCTGCGCCCTCACAGTCGCTCCCCGTGATCAGAGGGGTGTGTACATAGACAAAATTCCTCTCCATGAAAAAGCTGTGGATCGCATAGGCGATCAGGGAACGTACCCGGAACACCGCCTGAAATGTATTTGTCCTGGGGCGCAGATGGGAAATAGTACGCAGATACTCAAAGGTATGGCGCTTCTTCTGCAGGGGATAGTCCGCCGTGGACAATCCTTCCACCAACACCTCCGACGCCTGCATCTCAAAGGGTTGCTTTGCATCCGGCGTCGCCACTATCGTACCGGTGATCACCAGCGCCGCGCCCACATTCATCCTGCACAGCTCCTGAAAATTGGAAAGCTTCTCACCATACACCACCTGCAGAGGCTCGAAAAAAGTTCCGTCGTTGATGACGAGAAAGCCGAAATTCTTAGAATCCCTGTTGCTGCGAACCCAGCCGCCCACAGTGACCTCCCTGCCAATGTAATCCTCACGATGGCGGTACAGCGCCCTGATATCCGTTAATTCCATGATACTATTTCTCCTTTTTTATGAATAAAATTTTTTAGGCGTTTGCGAAACGCCGTAAGCCGCATATTTACGGCATTTTTTGACTATA
>N._stephensi_709_foregut__coassemble_154_pt1 | contig 28020 bp, 27 predicted proteins | sample N__stephensi_709_foregut__metabat2_high_PE_003 | metagenome-assembled genome bin N | reverse complement strand
ACTTTTCTTCAGGTTGCTGATTTCTAAGATATTCATGTGAACTCTCCTCTTCATCCCGTTTTGTCAATTATCATCTAAACTCGCAAGCCCGCCATATATAAGTTCGCCCAAATAAGCAATGGCTATCTTTAGTTTGCTTCGACTAACTGTATTGTGGCACATCCTACCCTTTTTGTCAATAAGTCTTTTAAACGAAATAATTGTTGACATCCGGGTCAAAGAATGTCATAATAGAACAAGTTCCCATGGGGGAGTAGCAGACACATCTATTGTGTAGCAAGTCAACATACTGGTCGTATTTTGATCTGGCTTGCTTTAAATTGCGAGACTCATGTATAGCCATAGAGTTATACAGAGAGTCTTTTTATGTGAGATAAATGTCAGACCCATGTATGATTCTTTCGGTCATACGTGGGTTTTGTTGTTTTAGAGGAACAGGGGGAAGAAAAATGGAGTGGATTTTCTTATTTGTTTTCAACAGTGTCCTGCTCGGAGTAGGATTGGCTATGGATGCCTTTTCGGTTTCCATGGCGAACGGTTTGAATGAGCCCAAAATGGGAAAGAAAAAAATGTGCGGAATTGCCGGAGTATTTGCAGGATTCCAGTTTATCATGCCTGTAATCGGGTGGATCTGCGTTCATACGATAGCGCAATATTTTGAGGCATTCGAGAGGCTTATCCCCTGGATTGCGCTTATTCTTCTTGTTTTTATCGGCGGAAAAATGCTGATTGAGGGTATCCGCAACAAAGATTCGGAAGAAGAAAAACCGAATGTCGGGATCAGCACTTTAATTGTCCAGGGGATTGCCACTTCTATTGACGCATTATCAGTGGGCTTTACGATTGCTGAATATGGCCGATCTATGGCAGTCTGTTCGGCGTTTATCATTTCAATCGTAACCTTTGCCATCTGCATGGGTGGTTTAGTGATCGGAAAGAAGTTTGGCACCAAGCTGTCCAACAAAGCCCAAATACTTGGCGGCATTATTTTAATCGCCATTGGCCTTGAGATTTTTATTAAGGGTATTATTTAACCTCCCGTATAGCAGGTTCATAAGCTCATTCCAAATCTTTTTTTCAGAGCATGACCGCAAGCTTTGCAATCAACGCCGCCACAGGAATATAGACAACCGTCATCACGATTCTTTCCGTTAAAACAAATTTCAGGTTCTTTACATGGGACATATCTTCCATACCCTTTATTACCCAGAATCTATCAAATCTCACCCATATTTCATCCACCACGATACCGTCATACCAATTCATCACTTCAAGAAAAATAACCGCACGGATAAATGCAGTCCTAAAATCGGAAATACCGCTCCAGCATCCGATAAATATCACCGGCAGAATCACAATCCCCAAAACAAGCACGATAAAGAATATTATTTTGCGCCTTTTTGCTTCCCGCTCCGTAGTCAGTCCCATTTCCAAAGCCTTCTGCCGTATCGGCTTCGGATAAAAGAAAATTCCTCTCACCGGATTATTCAGAACCAACAGCTTTATGCAGGCTGTGAAAAATACCAGGTAAATGAATAACTGCAAAACAAAAACCATATCACCTTACCTCCAATCTATTTCGCAGGCTTCCTACCATCGGTAAACAGCAAGCCGATTGTTCAGGTTTTTCGCCAGTATGCTTCCTATCTTTCCGACAAGCGTATATTTTTTCATCTCATCCCAAAAGCTGGTCTCTTTTATCAGTTCCAGCTTCCGGTTAAGCTCCAGCAGATCCTTTCCCGTTTCGGTTCCCCAGCCAAACCTTGCATTGGTGTGTTTTACCGTGTCATGCTTTTTTTCTTTCATCATCTTCGGATGCATCAGTTCCGCAAGCAGGAACCCCCTGTCGAAAGAATCCGTGATGTTATGCAGGATCGTACTCACCTGATCCTTTGAAAAATACATGAGCAGCCCTTCGGCGATCACGATCACCATATCCGCTTTCGGGATATCCTTGATCCAGTCTGTCTTCAGAATATCCCCGGCCAGCACATATTCATGTTCCCTCTTTTCAAAAACCTTCTTTCTCACCTCTATGGAATCCGGAAGATCCACATTGAACCATCTGATTGCTCCGTTGGAATGCCCCTCTTCCATTGCTACCCGCGAAAAGCGATCATCCAGACCGCAGCCGATATTGATGCAAACCGCATCCGGATATTCTTCCAGCAGTCCTTTCAGAGTCCTGTCGAACATGACAGTCCTTGCCACCACTCCCTCATGGGAAAAGAACTTATCCAGTTCCTTTGTATCCACCGCCAGCGTTTCTATGATCTCCACTGCCTTTTCGTCGTGAATACGTGCATTTTTCCTCTTGGTCTCATTCGCCCTGATCGCAAGGGGAATCAGCGCCGTCTCCTGAACATCTCCCAATCGTAAATCCATCTTATCCTCCTTTGCCCGCTTTTCCTTATTTCAAAAGCCTTGCCCGCCAAAAACACAATCTGCTTTCAAAGCATACTCACATCTTTCTTAAAAAAACGTACAGATCCACGCGGTAAACGCGCAAAAGAACGGATATACAATAATACGGATTATCTGGCTTTTTAAGTTAAAACCGTATTTGTGAAAACTTTCACATACATCTACCTCAGGATAATAGCGCTGAAAGAAATGTGAGCGCGTCACCAGTAAAAAGTCAAAGCAGATCATATCATATGCCTTATAAGCATACAGTATGGTCAGGAATCTTGCAAAAAACTGCAGGAATCCGAAATCGTTACGCACGCCGTCCCATACGGCCAAAGCTGCAACTGCTATGAGCATAAGCAGACTTATGATTAAAAGCACCCATCCAAGCAAATGCTGCCCTTTGAACCGTTCCGGCTTGGACTGTATCAGTTTCTGAGCATCCTTGGGTGCAGAGCCAAAAAACCGCTTATCCTGCACCAATGCAACTGCAGAATATAGCATAAGAGTAATTCCGCCTATCACAAGTAATGAAAGTAAAAATGTTACCATATCATCTTATCCCCGTCTATTTCTCCTGCGCAAACACAAATGCGCCTTTATGATCTCATGTGCATATAAGGCCACGGAATACATCAGCTCACTTTATTGCATTATGAAAAAAAGTCCTAAAAACATAATCATCCCCGCCAGATTTCCCGCTCCCGGCGCTTTCAGAAGCATAAGTATAAAATAAATCGGAGCGACATTGAATATACAGCCCCAGCGCGGAAGTGATGTATTCCCCATGACAACGGCTATAAAAAGAGTTATCACCGAAACCGCCTGTCCCAAATAACAGACATACATAGCGGATAACGTTGATTTAAAAAAATCCAATGCCGTTTCCCGCGCTTCTTCCGTCCTTCCCATCCGTATGTAAAACCATTCAACCGCGCCGCAGAATACATGGTGCGCTGCTCCCGAAATGAAAAACACTACTGCCGCCGTTATCATGATTACGGCATAAACAGTCGAAAACTGTTTCATCCATTCATATAGAGCAAAATATCCGCCAAAAGACATCATCAGTGCAAGCAGTCCAAGAAGCATAGACGCAAGCGGTTTTTTTAACGACATTCCCGCAAAAACTTTCGCCATCTTCTGATTATCTTTTAAACATTCAAAACTGAATTTTCCGCCCGGCGCATATATCAGAAGCATATCGCACATCCAGCAAAGTGTGTGTCCGGCAAACGCCAATAAAAGCAACATTTTTATCATCATATTCGTCCTCTATTCTATTTCTTTCCTGTTATCAAAAGCAGCCCGCCAAACATCCAGAGATTCCCGATGCTGATCCAGCCCGTTGCAAGCGCATTCGTCAGCGGCAGATTCGGAGCCTTTAATATCACCGCCGCCAGCAGACCGAACAGAACTGAAAACACCCATGCCCATTTCGGAAGCGGCGTCAGTCCTTTGGCAAAAGCTTTTATCTGCGTTGTGGTCAATATAAAGAAGAACACCACGAACAGAACCGTCGCAGGCGCAAGGAAATAAGTCAGATATTCCATTGTCATTTCAAGCGCCTTATCCGGATTAAGCTCATACATTTTCTTCAGGAAATAAACCACCGCACAGCAAGGGACATGAACCCCGCAGCCGGCAAATATCAGGCAGCCGAAAATCCCCGCGCGGTATGTATGCGCATATTTTTCGCTTTTATAGGCTATCAGCCTATAAATCGCAAAATAGCAGAGGCACTCCAACGGGATTCCGATCATCCCTAAAAGCGCCGACCAAAATATCCTTCCGTCCGATACGGCCAGATATCTTGCAAAAGTCACGGGAATGCCGGACACTGCACTATCCGCCGCCCCATACCCCAGCAGCATATCCCCGGTCAGCACCATGACCGCCGCGACAAGCCCGATTTTCATAAGATGTCTGATTCTCGGCATATCAAGCTCGCTGCTGATGCCGATACTGTTAAAGTGATTCTCCGTTTTTTTCATTTCTTTCTCCTCCTCGTATCCAGCGCCGTCATAACCATATAGCCAGTCGCCCAAAATATCAGTACCCGCATTCTGTGAGTTAGCTTTTGCTAACCTATTGCTCGATAAATGCGGCTACCAGCAATTAGTAGCCGCTAACACAATATAAAGTATATCGCCATATTTGACATTTGTCAATAGGTGCGTAAATTGCAAGGTGGCAACAGCTTCAGTCCGATCCTGAAGCTGTTGCCACCTCACATATTACAGCCGCCGGGACTTACTGCGCCATAGCGTTTCCCGTGTAAAGCTGGTAGTACTTGCCCTGCTGCTCGATCAACTGGTCATGGGTTCCCCGCTCAATAATGCGGCCCTGCTCCAGCACGATAATGCAGTCACTGTTTTTCACCGTAGACAGTCTGTGTGCAATGACAAAGTTTGTGCGGCCCTTCATCAGCGCATCCATTCCCTGTTGTACCAGCTTCTCTGTTCTGGTATCGATAGAGCTTGTCGCTTCGTCCAAGATCAGCACCGGGGGATCCGCGATGGCCGCCCTGGCGATGGCCAAGAGCTGTCTCTGCCCCTGGCTCAGGTTCGCGCCGTCCCCGTGAAGCATGGTATTGTACCCGTCGGGCAGTCTGCGGATAAAGCCGTCCGCGTTCGCCAGCTTAGCTGCCCTGACCACTTCCTCGTCAGTGGCATCCAGCTTTCCATAGCGGATATTTTCCATGACCGTCCCTGTGAACAAGTGAGTATCCTGCAGCACGATCCCCAAGGATCTTCTCAGATCGTCCAGCTTGATCTTATTGACATTGATCCCGTCATACCGAATCTTGCCGTCCTGAATCGAGTAAAAACGGTTGATCAGGTTAGTAATAGTCGTCTTACCGGCGCCGGTAGCTCCCACAAAGGCAATCTTCTGCCCGGGCTTTGCGTATAGCTCTATATCATGAAGGATCATCTTGTCGTCGTTGTAGCCGAAGTCCACATGATCGAATACGACGTCTCCCTCCAACTGCTGATAGGTGGTAGTATTGCTGTCCTTGTGGTAATGCTTCCAGGCCCAGAGACCTGTTCTCTCACTGCTTTCAACCAGTTCTCCCTTGTCGTTCTTCGTCGCGTTTACAAGCTCCACATACCCCTGATCCGTTTCGGGCGTCGCATCCATCAGTTTAAAGATTCTGTCCGCGCCGGCCAGCGCCATGATGATGCTGTTGAACTGCATACTGATCTGGTTGATGGGCATACTGAAGGACTTATTCAGGTTCAGGAAGCTGGCAAGAGACCCAAGCGTCAGCCCGGACACTCCCGTGATGGCCAGGGCGCCGCCTGCCACGGAGCATACCACATAACTCAAGTTGCCCAGTTGTGCATTCACAGGCCCCATGATGTTTGCAAACTTATTGGCGGAATAGGCGCTCTCGCAGAGCTGGTCATTCAACTCGTTAAACTGATCCAGGCTTTCCTGCTCATGACAGAAGACCTTTACCACCTTCTGGCCGGTCATAGTCTCCTCAATGCAGCCATTCAGCTTTCCCAGATCCCTCTGCTGGGCAAGAAAGAATCGACTGCTCTGGGAACCGATCTTCTTCGCCGCCACCATCATGACCGCCACCATCAGAAGCGTCACCAGCGTCAGCGGAATATCCAGCACAAACATGGAGACAAGGGTGCCCACCACGGTGATCAGACTGTTGATCAACTGGGGAATACTCTGGCTGATCAACTGGCGCATGGTGTCAATATCGTTGGTATATATGGACATAATGTCGCCGTGGGCATGGGTATCAAAGTATTTAATGGGAAGCTTCTCCATCTTCTCAAACAGATCGTCTCGAAGATTCCTCTGAGTTCCCTGGGTAATATAAATCATCAGCCTAGACTGTGTAAAGGAAGCAACAACTCCCAAACCGTAGAAGCAGGCTACTCTGCCTATCGCCTGTGCCAGTTCCCCGAAATCAGGGTTCTGCTGCTGCATCAGAGGAACAATGTAATCGTCGATCAGCGTCCGCATGAACAGCGTTCCCTGCAGGGACGCAAACACTGACGCGAAGATACAGATGATCACGATGACCCACTGTATCCCGTAATCCTTAAAGGTATAACCCAACACTCTTTTCAGCAGCTTACCCGGATTCTCAAGCTTTGGCCTGGGGCCTCTCGGCCCCCTGCCCGGGCCGCCAGGGCCGTTGTTTACCTTCGGTTTTCTTTCCTCCGCCATGATCACATTCCTCCCTTCTCGTCAAAGTCGCCGCTGCCGCTGGTCTGTGATTCATAGACGTCACGGTAGATTTCATTGCTCTCCAAAAGCTCCTCATGAGTACCGAAACCGTCGATCTGTCCCTCATTCAGGACGATGATCCTGTCGGCATGTTCCACGCTTGACACCCTCTGGGCAATGATCAGCTTTGTGGTTCCGGGAATCTCCTCTGCAAAAGCTTTCCTAATCTTTGCGTCGGTAGCCGTATCCACCGCGCTGGTGGAATCGTCCAGGATCAATATTTTAGGCTTTTTCAAAAGAGCTCTGGCGATACAAAGCCTCTGCTTCTGGCCGCCGGATACATTTGTTCCGCCCTGCTCGATATAGGTGTTATAGCCCTCGGGCATTTTCTGAATAAATTCATCGGCGCAGGCCAGCTCGCAGGCATGTCTACATTCCTCCTCCGTGGCTTCCTTATCACCCCAGCGAAGATTTTCCAGGATCGTCCCGGAAAACAGCACATTGTTCTGCAGCACCACCGCCACCTGGTTCCGCAGGGCCTCCATATCGTAATCCCGAACATCTACGCCGCCTACCAAAAGCTGCCCCTCTGTCACGTCGTATAGACGGCTCACCAAATTCACCAGGCTGGACTTGGCGCTTCCCGTACCGCCGATGATGCCGATGGTTTCTCCGGCCTGAATATTGAGATTGATATTTTTCAGTACCGGCGCCTCCGCATCCTTCCTATAGGCGAAGGAAACATTGTCAAACCGGATACTGCCGTCCGCCACCTCATAAATCGGGTTCTCCGGATTGGTCAGGTCAGGCTTCTCCGTCAGCACTTCGCAGATACGCTTTGCGCTTGCCACAGACATAGTCACCATGACAAAGATCATGGACAGCATCATCAGATTCATCAGAATCGTCATGCAGTAGGTAAGCAGACTCATAAGGTGTCCCGTGGTCAGCTCGCTCTGCACCACCATATGGGCTCCGATCCAACTGATCAGGATGATACAGGTATATACCGTAAGGTTCATGACCGGGCCGTTCCATGCCACGATACCCTCCGCTTTACAGAATATCTTATAAATATTTTCACTTGCCTTCCTAAATTTCTTATTTTCATGTTCTTCCCGGACATAAGCCTTTACCACGCGGATTGCCGATACATTTTCCTGTACGCTCTCATTTAAGTCATCGTACTTGGGAAATGCCTGGGTAAAATGCTTTGTGGCGCTGGTGACAATCACTCCCAGCACACAGGCCAGGATAAGCACCGCCACAAGATAAATGCTTGCCAGCCTGGGACTGATACGGAAGGACATGATCATGGCGATGATCAGGCTGAAGGGCGCCCGCATTGCCATCCTCAGCATCATCTGATAAGCGTTCTGCATATTGGTCACATCCGTGGTCAGCCTTGTCACCAGTCCCGATGTGCTGAACTTGTCAATGTTGGCAAAGCTGAAGGTCTGTATATTCTCATACATGGCCTTTCTTAAGTTTCTGGCAAAGCCTGTGGATGCCTTCGCCCCGAACACGCCTCCTCCGATACCGAAGGACAGACTCAAAAGGGCGGTCAGGATCATCAAGCCCCCGATCAGGTAAATATGCTGCATGTTTCCCTGACTCCCGTCCGCATTGACAGCGTTGATGCCGTCGTCTATGATGGATGCCATCAACAAAGGAATGATCATTTCCATGATGACCTCGGCTATCATAAATAACGGCGTGACAATAGAAGCCTTCTTAAATTCCTTGATCTGGGCTCCGAGTGTTTTCAGCATTTGTTACACTTCCTTTCCTCTTGTTTTCTTATCATTATGCCTGTGGCCTTTTCCTGTTGTCATTTAACGTTCCGTGCTCTTCTTCCGTTCCGTCTGCTCCCAGCTCGCTCCTGCATTCCTCCAAATTTCGGAAAATAACGCCAAGCATACGGTATAGCTCCCGGATCTCATCCGGTTCCAGTCCCCGCAGCATCCGCTCGTCCATCCAGTCCATGTGCTCCTCCACACGTCTGTGGTTCTGCAAGGCCTCCTCCGTCATCAAGATACGCTTCAACCTTGCATCCCTGTCAAGCGCCTTGCGGATGATCAGGCCGTTGCGCTCCATGACCTGGAGCGTGTTGGTGGCCGTAGCTCCGGATATGTGGAACTCCTTTTCGATGTCTCTCTGATAAACCGGTTCCTCCTGATGATGATAAAGATAGCCCAGAATACCGCCCTGGAGCTGCGACGGCGGCGCACAGGATGAATACGGCACAGTATTGTGAATGATGGCCTTGATCTGGTTCTGAATGACACGCAGAACAAACGAAAGCCGTCTGTGATCCCCTTCCATATGTATACCCCGCAAAAAATGTTAGTGCGCTAATTTTTATTGTTAGCACACTAACATTATCACCCTGTTATCGCCTTGTCAAGTACCAGGCAGAAAATTCCATTTAATTTTATAGTTATTTTATTTTTGTTCCTTTTATTCCCAAATCGGTTCAAAACAGATATTCAGATCAACGTTTGTACCGATGCCCTGTATCTGCCCCTTACTGGAATACTGCCATATCTTGTACTCGTAGGGATAAAACATCTGCTCGCTGTACGACGCGTACCACTTGTCATAAGCCTCCAGCGCGGCAATATCTATCATCAGCGCCCCCATCTGCGTGTTGTGGTAGATCATGGGCTTGTAACCCGCGTTCTCAATGGTCTGGCAAAAGAGCAGCGTCAACGCTGTCCGCTCCTCCGGAGAGATGTTATTCATGCGGCCGTCGTCTGCGGTCATTTCCACATCATAAACCACCGGGCAGTCAAGCTGATAGGGTGCAATCTTCGTCAGGACAAGATTTGCCTCCTCCAGAAGCTCCTCCTCCGTGATCGCCTGGCTGAATATATAGACGCCCACCTTGATGCCGGCCGCCTGAGCTCCCTGGATATTCTTCTCAAAGTTAGCATCCTCCACCAGCCTGCCGGTAGAACCGTATCCCCGATAGGCAACCCGTATGATCGCAAACTCCACCCCATCCTGTGCTACCAGGCTCCAGTTGATATCTCCCTGATGGCTGGAAACATCAATGCCTTTATGGGAAGTCACCTGTCCATCCGTAAGATACTGGAACTCTCCGCTCTCCAGCACCAGCAGGTTCGCAGGATCCAGTTGATTTGTCCTGAGATCCCAGTTGATGGGGACAAAATGAATAACTCCAGCACCGGCCACCACAATATCATTGGGATAAAAGGGACGAAGGGTCTCTATGGTAGTGTTGCCCTCCGAAAGGGACGTCTTGATCTCGTCCAGAACTCTGTCCGCCTCTTCCTGTTGTGCCGCCGTCACGGCTTCCGCAATTCTGGCGTCCAACTCTTCCTGAGAATAGACAACTACACTTGACATGGCGTCGGCTGCATTCTCATCCTGATTTTCCGGAATCTCCGTTCCGGCGCCGTCATTTTCGGATTCTCCAAAGGCAAAATCTCCCTCCCGGACATCCGCCATGGTATCCGCCTCCGCTCTCTCCGACAGCTTTTCATAGAGAAGCATTCCCCCGTACATGACGATCACAAGAAATACCAGCCCCCCCAGCATGGCAAAGGAACCCTTTATCACGGCGCTTCTGGTCCTGGCACGCCTGGCCTTTCGCAGTTTTTGCTCTCTGTCTTCTCTGCTCTGCATCTCATCTATGCTCATATGTATCCCCTATTCCGTTTTGTCTCTTGTATCTATTATATTAACCTAATTTGCGCAATAGGAAAAGCGGAAAAAATTACATTTTATAATTTTTTAAAGAATCAGCTTTTCGCACGCTCCCGCAGACGCAGCAGGATCCTTTTTTCCAGGCGGCTGACCTGCACCTGGCTGACGCCTAAGACCGCTGCCACCTCCATCTGGGTCTTGTCCTGAAAATACCGCAGATCGATCAGTTCTTTTTCGGAGGGCTCCAGCGTATTTAAAAGCTGGACAAGCAGCAAATGATTCAACAGCTCCTCTTTCTCCGCGTCTTCACTCCCGGCGACCCCTGCCATACTGCTTCCCACACTGCCGCTGCTGCCCCGGACCACCTTGTCCACCAGATATACCTCGCTGCCGTCATCCTGATATACGGCGCTGTATATGGACTCCACCTCAATGGATGCCTCCATGGCCACTACAACATCCTCCGTAGAGAGCCCGGTAGCCTCCGTGATCTCCTGCAGCGTCGGCTCTCTGCCCTCCCGGGCCTGCAGCTTCTGCCTCGCCAGCTTCACCTTCAACCCGTTTTCCTTGATCGTGCGTGATACCTTCACCGGCCCGTCGTCCCTCAAAAAGCGCTTGATCTCGCCCGTGATCATGGGGACAGCATAAGTCGAAAACTGTAGTCCCAGCTTCAGGTCAAACTTGTCAATAGCCTTCATCAGACCGATAGTGCCGATCTGAAACAAATCCTCCAGATCATGTCCCCGCCCTGCAAAGCGCCGCACAATGTGATGAACCAGTCCCAGATTCTTTTCTATCAGTACTTCTCTTGCATCCTTTTCTCCCGCCTGTGACCTTGCGATCAGTACTGACGTCTCTTCCATGCCAACCTATCCACCTCCATACAGCTCCGCAGATCATTCCCTTTTGATCCAGTCGCCGACGCCTATCTTCTTCTCCATCCGCACCGTAGTTCCCTTGCCGGGGATGCTCTCCACTTCAAGGTCATCCATAAAGGCTTCCATAAAGGCAAAGCCCATGCCCGATCTCTCCAGCTCCGGTTTTGTCGTAAACAGCGGCTCCATGGCCTGTTCCAGATTGTCGATCCCCTTGCCCTCATCCGTGACCCGAATATGTAACATATCTCCATCCAGGACGCACTGCACCTTTACCTTGCCCGGATTGATATGGGATCTGTCCGCAGGCTGTCCCTTGGCACCGCCGTATCCGTACAGGTTTTCATACCCGTGGATGATCGAATTCGTCACCGCTTCGGACACAGCAGTTTTGATATCCGCCATTTCCTCCAGCGTAGGGTTTGCCCCCGCCACAAAAGCCGACACCGCCACTCTGGCAAACCCCTCATTGTCAGAAATCGCGTCAAAGCAAAGCTCCATCTCATTTTTCATGATTCCAGTACCTCCACCATTTTTTCTAATCCGGATACGGTCAATATCCTCCTGATCTGCCTGTTCGCATGAATGATATAGACTTGTCCGCCAAAGCAGGATATCTTGCGCTGTCTCCCCATGATGATCCCTATTCCCGAGGAGTCCATAAACCGGGTGTTCTCAAAATCAAAGACCACGTTGCATACCTCTTCCCTGCAGAGCAGTCTGTCTGCGTTCTCACAGATAAACCCTGCCCCGTGATGATCCACTTCCTCCGGCAGTCTGATCATCAGACAGTTGTCAATCACCTGAAAATCTTCCATTGTAATCTGCTCCATACCTTATTTCCTTTCCTTTTTGAACTAACCTTATGAAAGCAAAAGAAAAGAACCCGCAGGTTCTTTTCTTTTGTATTTTTGTTTCCTCTTTATTCCACTGTAACTCCGAGATCCCCCAACCGCAGCCTCGCCTCATTTACCCTGGTGGAATCGGGGAACAACTCCAGCACCTTCTGATAGGTCTCTATGGCGTCCTCGTTATCCCCGTTGGCCTGATAAGCTCGTCCCAGGAAAAACAGGGCCTCCATGTTCGTACCGTCATAATACACCGCCCGCTCAAAGGACTCAATGGCCGCCGGATATTCCTCATGACGAAGATATTCGGAACCCTCATTGTAATATGTGACCGACAGATCCGGCCCGATCGCGTCCCTCAGGGTCTGGTACAAGGTCTGAAAGCCTGTGGAGGTCTCTTCAATATCCAAGGTCTGGGCAATGTTTTCCAGATCCGCCGCAGTCGCCATGTTGTCCTGTTCCCTCAGAAAGTTAGACGCCACTGTCAACAGACTGTCAAAGGCTTCCACCGTACCCCCGGCTCCCACAAAGCCCTCCACGCGGTCCTCCAGCTCTTGAATCTCATTGCGCAGCTTTTCCGCCTCGCTCTCCAGCTCCTGGATCCGGGACGCTCTGCCGTCGGACTCATTGCTGATCTGCCGGATCGTATCCTGCATCTCATTCCTTGTGTTGGACTGGGCTGCAGGCACCAGCAGGAAATAGGTTGCCGCCAGACCAATGACAAGCCCGATCCCAAGGTTTACCAGCGTGGGAACACCGCTGCTCCCTGGTTCCTTGACATTCATGGGCTGAATGATCATCTCATTGTCGCTGACATAGCGCACGGTCTCTTCTTTTTTCCGCTTTCCGCCGGACTGTTTTACCGTCTCGTCCGGCACCAGCATCAACTCAACTTCCTTCAGATACCGCAACGTCTGCGTATTATTCCTGTCGATATCCATACATTTCCGCAGTTCACGCTCCGCCCTGTCCCACTGCTCTCCGTCCATGTAGAGAAGGGCAAGCAACTGATGCGCCCGTATGAAACGCGGGTTCAGGGACAGCACCTTTTTCAACTGGATGATCGCCAGATCCTTACTGTCCTGCAGGCAGTAGACAAGCGCCTGATTGTACTTCTTGATGGTCTGATTGATGGAGCTCAGCCGCCCTGAATTCGACTGCAGTCTATCAATGTAATCATCCGCGATATTCTTCTCCGGCCGCAGATTTTTGCTGATAACCCACTCGCTCAGGGCAGCCACCACCTCGCCCATCTCAAAATACACAAGCCCCAACAGGTTCCTGGCATCAATATTATTTTTATTAAATTTCAAGCTTTGCCGCAAGCTAGTAATCGCACCGGTCAGATCCCTGACCCCCGCCCTCTCCAGACCGTCGTTGTAATACATATTAGATACGAACATGATCCTTTTATACAGGGACACGTCCGCTCCGCAGGCGGTGCAAAAATCATGCTCCGAAAGCTGACAACCGCAGTTATAACAAAACATGCTACACCTCTTCCGACTTTTCCTCGGATTCCTTTATCATTTTTACGAGTAAATCAGCCATATCCGTCAGATCCTGATTATAAATGGCGTCCTCCGCATCCTCGACCTCAAGACTGGGATGGAATTTCTTAAGCTCTTCCTCAAAATTTATCATACCTTAAAAGCTCCTTTATCTCACCAACCAGATACAGGCTGCCCACAATATAAATGCGTTCCCCCTGTCTCCGGCTATGTACCAGCCCCCGAAGGGCCTCCTCTGTGTTATCATAGACCACACATTCACATTCGGGATACTCCTCAAACATCTCCCTGAGCGCTTCCGGTGAAGCGGCGCGACCCGTCTTCAACCCCGCAACAGCGATACGGTCAAACAGCCCCGCTCCCGCCAATTTCTCCGCCATACGCCGAAAGTCCTTGTCCTTCACAGCGCTGAACAACAACGCCCTTGGGCCATTGTGCCCATCCTCCGACACGGTCTCCAGAAAAGCCCGTATCCCATCCTCATTATGGGCGCCGTCCACATAAACGTCCGGCAGCACTTCCTCCATACGGCCTGCCCAAAAGCAATTCCGTAGCCCCCGGGAAAGCGCCTCCTCCGAGATCGTCCTGCCGCGATCCAGCACCTCAAGGGCTCTGACCGCCAGCGTGGCGTTCTCCATCTGATAAGAAGCTATCGTGTGCAAATTAAGTCTAATACAACTATAATACTCAGTGTTCAAGGAAAAATCAATGCTTTTATTTTGAAAACCCAAGAAACTGTAATCCTTTTTCGACACCGGATAAGTTTTTATGCCAAGCTCCGCCGCTTTTCCTTCAAAAACCCGGCTAATCGACTGGCCGGAGTCCCAGTAGACCACAGGCGCTCCCTCCTGCATGATACCTGCCTTTTCCCCTGCGATCTCCTCCACCGTGTTTCCCAGATATTCCACATGATCCAGGCTGATATGCGTGATCACCGTCAATTCCTTCCTTGATACGGAATTGGTGGCGTCCAGGCGGCCTCCCAGCCCAGTCTCCAGGATGCAAAAGTCAGGGCCCTTCTCTGCAAAAAACACCATAGCCATAAAAAAGAGGAACTCAAAGTAAGAGGGATGATAGCGTTCCGCGCCGTTCCCTTCCCACAACATATCATATATGTGCAGGAACACCCGCAAAAAATCTTCCTCCGATATCATTTCTCCCGCTGCTACAAAGCGTTCCCGGATATCTACAAGATGGGGCGAAGTAAACAGAGCCACCCTGTATCCGGCAGCCTCCAAAACAGAACGCATATAGGCACAGACGGAACCCTTGCCGTTTGTGCCTGCTACGTGTATGATTTTCATCCGTCTGTCCGGATCTCCCAGGCGGTGCAGGAAAGCTTTGGTATCCTCCATGGTACTCTTGGAGGTGAACTTTGGAATATCGCTGATATAATTTACTGCCTCCCGAAAGGTGGTTATGGACTGCTTTGTCATCCGCTCATTCCTTCCTCAACTGCGCCAGCCTGGTCTCCACCTGCTCCATCATCTGTGTATATTTGGTCAGCTTTTCCCTCTCTTCCGCAATCTTTGATTCGGGGGCCTTGGAGATAAACTTCTCATTGGAAAGCATACCGTTTACCCGGGCGAGCTCACCGGTGAGCCGCTTCTTCTCCTTCTCAAGCCTTTCCACCTCCTGGGCAATATCCACCAGCTCCGCAAAGGGAATATACAGTGTCGCCCCGGGAATCACCACACTCACCGCATCCTGGGCGATGCCGGTCTTATCCCTCTGTAATGCCACCTCGCTGGCGGAAGCCAGGGAAGCGAAAAACAGTCTGCCCTCGGTAAAGGTAGAGAGAATCCTGTCATCCTCGCTGACAACGTACACAGCCGCTTTCCGCCCGGGTGCAACGTTCATCTCATTTCTCACATTTCGGATACCTCGAACTGCCTCCTTGATGATCTCAATATCCTTCTCCTCCTTGGCAAAAGCCCTGTCCTCCCGGTACTGAGGCCAGGAGCTGATCATGATGGACTCCTCTTCGCTCTGAAGGGTACAGAATATCTCTTCTGTAATAAAGGGCATATAGGGGTGCAGCAGCTTCAGAGCGTCGATCAGTACCGTCTTTAAGGTCCACAGGGCTGCGTTCTGGCTCACTGCGTCATCGGTGCTGTACAGCCGGGGCTTTACCATCTCGATATACCAGTCGCAGAATTCGTCCCAGATGAAGTCGTAGACCTTCTGCACCGCAATGCCCAGCTCGAAGTTCTCCATGTTGTCCGTCGCTTCCCTGATCAGCGTATTCAGCCGCGACAGGATCCACTTGTCCACAGGCTGCAGTTCATCAGGCGCGGGAACAGTCAGCTCCCGCCCTGCCTTCTCCAGGGCGTTATCCATATTCATCATAATGAACCGTGAGGCATTCCACACCTTATTGGCAAAGTTACGACTGTTCTCCACACGCTCATAGTAAAAGCGCATGTCGTTGCCGGGAGCATTGCCTGTGATCAAGGTCAACCGCAGGGCGTCCGCCCCATACTGATCAATAATGTCCAGAGGATCTATGCCGTTGCCCAGGGATTTGGACATTTTGCGCCCCTGGCCATCCCGCACCAATCCATGGAACAGCACAGTCTGAAAGGGCTTCTCCCCCATATGCTCATAGCCGGAAAAGATCATTCTGATGACCCAGAAGAAGATAATATCATAGCCTGTCACCAGCACATCCGTGGGGTAAAAATAGTCCAGATCCTCCGTCCGCTCCGGCCAGCCCAGGGTCTCAAAGGGCCAAAGCGCTGAGGAGAACCATGTGTCCAGAGTGTCGGGGTCCTGGGTCAAATGCTCATGGCCGCACTTGGGGCACATCTTCGGCGCCTCCTCGGCAACCAGAACCTCGCCGCACTTATCACAATAATATGCCGGAATCCGATGCCCCCACCAGAGCTGTCTGCTGATACACCAGTCCCTGATATTGTCGGTCCAGTTGAAGTAAGTCTTCTCCATGCGCGGGGGAATCAGCTTCAGCTCCCCGCTTTTCACCGCTTCTACGGCAGGCTTGATCAGCTCATCCATTTTCACAAACCACTGCAGCTTGATCAGAGGCTCCACCGTGGTATGGCAGCGGTAGCAGGTGCCTACATTGTGGCTGTAATCCTCTATCTTCACCAACAATCCAAGGCTTTCCAGCTCCTCCACAATGGCCTTTCTGGCCTCGTAGCGGTCCATCCCCTCAAATTTCCCACCGTTGGCGTTGATGGTGGCGTCATCGTTCATAATGTTGATCTCAGGCAAGCTATGCCGCTTCCCCACCTCAAAGTCGTTGGGGTCGTGGGCCGGAGTGATCTTCACCACGCCGGTACCGAACTCCCGCTCCACATAGGTATCGGTGACAACAGGAATCACCCTGTTCACAATGGGCAGCATGACACTTTTTCCAATCAGATGGGCATAACGTTCATCTTCTGGATGGATAGCCACCGCGGTATCTCCCAGCATGGTCTCGGGACGGGTAGTAGCAAAGGTCAAAAACTCCGTATCGCTGGGCGTTCCGTCCGCCTTCATGACAGGGTACTTGATATGCCATAAATGTCCCGCCTGCTCCTCGTACTCCACCTCGGCGTCGGAAATGGAGGTATTGCACACAGGACACCAGTTGACAATGCGGGAGCCTTTGTAGATATAGCCTTTTTCGTGCATTTTCACAAAGACCCTGGTCACGGCCTTATTGCAGCCCTCGTCCATGGTGAAGCGCTCCCGGTCCCAATCGCAGGAGGAGCCCATCTTCTTTAACTGGGAGATAATGCGCCCGCCGTACTCCCGCTTCCAGTCCCAGGCCCTCTCCAAGAATTTCTCCCGGCCCAGTTCTTCCTTGCTTGTGCCTTCCTCCTTCAGTTTTTCCACGATCTTTGCCTCCGTAGCGATGGAAGCGTGGTCCGTCCCCGGCTGCCAGAGGGCATTGTAGCCCTGCATCCTCTTAAAGCGGATCAAGATATCCTGCATGGTATTGTCCAGAGCGTGGCCCATATGCAGTTGTCCCGTGATATTCGGGGGCGGGATCACAATGGTAAAGGGAGTCCTGGAGCGATCCACCTCCGCGTGAAAATACTTTTTCTCCAGCCATTTCTCATACAGCTTGTCTTCAATTCCTTTCGGATCGTAGGTCTTTGCAAGTTCTCTGCTCATATTGCTCTCCTCTCTCTGTGTTCCTCGCCTAAGCAAAAACTCGACACGCCCTCTGCCGACTCTCGTCAGCAAAGGGCGCGTCAACGCGGTACCACCTTTGTTTACAACGGCCTCACAGCCATTGTCTCAGCGACTTCCACCAAAGTCCTATCCTGTAACGGGGATAACCCGTGAAAACCTATCTGCCGTCTGTCGGCATTTTCAGTCCTCCGGCTCGGAAGCTACCTTCTGCACTCCTTCCTTCAAGCAGCCTCTCAGCACCGGGAACGCTATTCACAGCTCCGCGGCAGCCGCTCTCTCTTTTAAGGGGCGGTGCATACTCCTCTTCGTCACAGCCTTTTTGATTTATATGAAATATAATCTATTCGGCGGGATTTGTCAAGAGCGGAATTTGCCGAACCCAAAGGAAGATTAAATGAAAATGCAATAGAAATATAAGCGTGATTGTGGTATGATCAGAGTGATAACTCGGGATTTTGCAGAATAATCCGATAGCCCTTCAAAGCGTTGATGAGGTAGCGAAAAAATGTATAAGCATCACGAAGAATCCATTGAAAATATGAAGGAGTTTTTCAGGAATCAGGGAGCTATTGCCTTGATTCTTATAGGCTCTGTTGCGAAGGGAACGGAGCGGGAAGATTCTGACCTTGATTGTGCGGTTATTTTATCGCAGGAAGAATATGCCAAAAAAGAAAAGGACAATATAACAAGCGAGACCGTGGAGGGTCTATGCACCTATGAAGGCGGGTATTTTGACGTAAAATATATGACAAAATCATACCTTAAGAAGCTGTCTGAGAAAGGCAGTGAGCCTGCGCGAAACACCTTCGCAAAATCCAGAATACTATTCTGCAACGATACAGAGATTGAAGGCATACTACCACGGATTCCCGTGTTTCAGACAAGGGAAAAAGAGCAAAAGATGTTATCATTTTATTCGGATTTTTGGCTTAACTATTATTATTTTCTGAAATCCTGCCCGATTGACGGGTATATGAAAATGCATACCATAGCAGAAATAATATACAGCGTATACCGAATGATACTTCAGGAAAATGAGATTTTATTTGATTGTAACAGACGATTAGAAAAGCAAGTAGAATCTATATCTCCCCAAACTGTCGAATTGGTCAGATTAGGGAGACAACTTGAAATTTCTCAAAGTATTGAGGACACAGACAGATTTGTAAATAAATATATGGAGATCTCAACTTATACCCCACCTGAGAACATAGCGGTAGTTTTAACGCAATACGCCAAAGACTTCCAGGAATGGTGGCTTAAGCCAAGACCAAATATACATGAGTGGTAAAATGTAAGGCAAAAAAGAATAATCATATAAAAGAATGATTATATCAGCATGACGGGGAGAAGGCGTCCCGGGCTTGACAATGCAGGCGCTTTGCGATACTATATATTTGATATAGTGGGGCCTAAACTTATGAAAAACAATAGCTTTCTACAAAGCGTGAAATGTGCCGTCAAGGGTGTGGCAAGCGGATTTCGCACGGAGCGCAATTTTAAGATATATACGGTCATCGCGCTTATCTTTCTCGCATTGAATATTATCACGGCGTCGGGCTTGTATGATTACATTATCCTGCTCGCACTGGCTTGCGGGGGTTTCTCCGCCGAATACATGAATACTGCGATAGAGCGTTTGTGCGACAGCCTTTGCCCCGAGGATGACAAGAACGTGAGGTTTATTAAGGACGTGGCGGCGGCAGCGGTGCTCGTCACGGGAATTGCCTTTTTGGGCGCCGAGGGTACGATACTGATTTCAAAGCTGCTATGATTATTTTGAAAATGTACATAACGATGATTCCGGTGATCATCGCGGGAATACTGAATATGCTGTTCGTGAAAACGTCATTGTACAGACGGATTAACCGCCCGATTGACGGCGGCAGGACGCTTCGCGACGGCAGGCGGTTGTTCGGGGAAAACAAGACATGGGCAGGATTTGGGGGAATGATTGTCTTCGGAGCCACAGCACAGGCGTTGTGGGGCTTCGTGTGCAGGGGCTTTCCTGAGCTCTGCCCCATCTATTCTCGCTTTGGAAACGCCTTGCCGTTCAATCTTGCAGCGGGCGCGGCAATGGGCTTCGCCTATGTTCTTTTTGAACTCCCGAACAGCTTTGTCAAGCGCCGCCTTGATATTCCGAGTGGGAAAACGGTGCGTGGCTTCAAGGGGGCGGTATTCTTTGTCATCGATCAGGTGGATTCGCTATTCGGAGTTGCGGGAGTGTTCGCAGCGCTGTTTCCAATGACAGTTTGGGAATATTGGGCATATATTTCCCTCGGCGCGGGAACGCACATCGCCGTCAACCGGATACTATACGCCATGCGGATTCGCAAGAACTTGTGAGGATTAGGCTGCTTATGCGCAAAAGCAGCGCGGAAATGGGGATAAAATGTTTATCGGGAAATACAACAGATCTGTGATTTTAACATATGTCGGTGTTGCAGCGGCGTTCGCGGGGATAGCCTTTGCCGTCAGGGACATGCTTGCATCTGCAATGATTGCGCTTGCAGCCGCAGGAATATGTGATCTCTTTGACGGAGTTATCGCGAGACGCTGCAAGCGCGACGAGTCCGAAATGGAATTCGGAGTGCAGATAGATACTCTCGCAGATGTGATGGGATTTCTGGCTCTGCCCGCGGTGCTGGGCATGAGGCTTACGGACGGGGCGGGTATTGTGAGATACCCGCTTCTTTGCGGTTATATTTTGTGTGGCATCATACGTCTTGCGTGGTTCAATACCTCCGCGGCGGCAGGGGGTACGCAGACACATTACGATGGGCTGCCCGTAACATATGCGGCGCTGATCCTTCCCGTAACATATGCGGTTTTGGGATTTATCCCCGAATTCAACGCGGCGCTGATATGGACGGCGGAATACGCGGTGATCGCGGTGCTGTTTATCCTGAACGTGAAGATTGCCAAGCCGCGCGGAGTATGGTACATTATTTTCAGCGTGATTGCCGTGGGTGTCATTGCGCTGCTCTTAGTGAGAGATGTGTTATGATGATATATGACAGAGCCGCGGGAGTACTCCGTGAGGAGCTTGAATATGGCGCGGGGAGTCTTTATTTTCTGTATAATACGGTGTTGGGGAGGGTGCTGCTGAAGGTGTTTTTCTGCCGAGGTATCTATTCCCGGATTAACGGAGCGTTCATGAGGAGTAGGCTTTCGGCGAGAAGAATCAATCCCTTTATCGCCAAATACGGCATTGAGCTTTCAGAGTGCGAATGCACGGAATTCCATAGCTTTGACGACTTTTTTACACGCCGATGCCGCTTTGCGACCGACTGTTCCCCTGATGAGCTGATAGCGCCGTGCTGCGGGAGGCTTGCCGCGTATCCGATCACGAACGGGCTCACGCTGAGAATTAAGCACAGCGTATATACATTGTCGGAGCTTGCAGGCGGAATTGACGTTTCGGGCTTCGGCGGGGGAATCTGTCTCGTGTACCGTCTTGCCGTTGAGGATTGTCACAGATATGTCTTTTGCGACGACGGCGATCTGATCTGCACTGAGGAGCTTCGCGGCGAGCTTCACACGGTGCGCCCGATCTCGGAAAGGTATCGCGTGTTCGCGCGCAATCACCGGGTCTGCTCCCTGCTCGAAACCAGGCATTTCGGAGAGCTGATACAGATAGAGGTGGGCGCCTTGCAGATTGGAAGGATTACCAATCATACTGTCGCAAGCTTTTCACGAATGGACGAAAAGGGGTATTTCAGCTATGGCGGTTCGACGATCATACAGCTATTCAAAAGCGGTGTGTTAGAGCTCGACGATGACATACGCTCGAATTCCGAAAACGGTACGGAAACGCTCGTTAAGGCAGGTGAGAAAGTGGCAGGGAGGATAAAATGCTAAAGCGGCTTAATATTTATTTCAAGGAAATGTATCCGATTATTCCACGTCTTTTACTTGGAATAATCGTATTTGGTGAGATCTATTTTATCGTATTGCTGAATAACGGCGTGACGGAATTCAGGATCAATCATCAGGAATTTATCGGCGGATTTACGGTGTTCAGCTTTCTTCTCTGGCTCCGTATCGCGGACGACTTCAAGGATTACGAGCTTGACTGTCGCCTGTTCTCGAGCAGACCCCTTCCATCGGGGCGTGTAAAAAAGAGTGATCTCGGCATTTTCGTCGGGGTTCTCATTGCCGTGACGGTGGCGTTAAACGCTGTTTTTATGAACAACATCTGGTTTTTCCTGTTTCTGTATGTCTATGGAACGCTGATGTCGCTGTGGTTTTTCCACAAGAAAAAGATACAGAAAAGCCTTCCGCTTGCGCTCGTAACGCACAATCCCGTGCAGATGATCATGAACGTTTACATTATCTCGTTCACCTGTATCAAGTACGGTCTCTCCGCATGGACGCTCACGAATTTCCTTGCCGCATGGACGCTCTATTTTCCCGCGCTTATCTGGGAGGTCTCGCGAAAGATACGCGCTCCGAAGGACGAGACGGAATACGTTACATATTCCAAGCTGTTCGGCTACAAGAAGTCAACTATGTTCGTGCTTATTCTCACTTGGGTGGACATTCTCACCAATGTGCTCCTCGTGTGGAACCTTAACAAGATCTCCGTTGTGGCGCTTCTTCTCAATACGTGTTGGATGACGCTGAAATTCGCGCAGTTCATAAAGGAGCCGACGCGCTTTAAGATCGTCGATAAGGTGGAACGCTACACGTACATTCAGGAAACGATGATGCTCGTCACGGTGGCGGCGTTCCTGATCATCGGAAAGGTGTAAATTGCAGGCAGAAGCCTGTGCTATGCAGGGGTGTAAGTATGATGATCGATGATGAAAATTACAGGCGGCAGCCCGTTGGCGCGAAGGCGGGTAATTTATTCAGGCTACGGGAAAGCGGCTTTAATGTCCCACCGTTTTTCTGCGTTCTCGGGGAAGAAAAATGTGATTTGGAGAGATATGCGCTGGACTTTTTCGGGGAGGAGGGCCTTGTCTCGGTGCGCTCGTCGGCGAGCGCCGAGGACGGCGCAGAGGTGTCGTTTGCGGGACAGTTTCATACGGAGCTGGGGCTTTGCCTGAGTGAGATTCCTTCCGCTGTGGAACGTGTATGCGCCGTGCCGAAGAGCGAAGGATTTATCGAATACTGCAAGGCAAACGGAATCGCGCCTGAAAGGATTACCGTCTGCGCTATTGTTCAGAAAATGATATCCGCCGATATATCGGGAGTGATCTTTACCATCAATCCGCAAGGCATCCTAAACGAAACAGTGGTGGTCATCGGCAGAGGAACGGGCGACAATGTGGTTGAGGACAGGGCTCCGACGAGCACGTACTATTACAATACCACGGACGGGCTTTATTACAGCGAGCAGACGGATAATTCCCCAGAGATATCGGAAGCAGTTCTCAAGGAGCTCGTTGAGAGCTCGGCGCAAATAAAAGAGCTTTTTGAGCATGAGTGTGACATCGAGTTCGCGATAAAAAACGATGAGATATTTATCCTGCAGGCGCGTCCGATCACCTCTATGAAATGCACCTCTCCGCTCGTTCTCGACAACAGCAATATCGTCGAAAGCTACCCGGGAATCACTCTGCCGCTTACGCAGAGCTTTATCCGCACGGCGTATTACCGCGTTTTCCGCTCCGTTTTGCTCCGCCTGACGCACGAGCCGAAAACGGTCTCTATGATTGACGACATTCTCCGCAATATGGTGGACGCGGCGAGCGGACGGATATACTACCGTATCAGCAATTGGTATGATGTGATATTGTTTCTGCCGTTCAGTCAGAAAATAATCCCCGTGTGGCAGGAAATGCTCGGTGTGAAGAACAAAAGCGTCACGTCTCAGCTTGCCCGAAGGATTGGTTTTGTAACTCATGTAAAGGTCACGCTGTCGTTTGTCCGGCTGATATTTGCGTGCCCGAGGCTTATGAAGAAGCTCGACGTTGAGTTTCAGGAAATGATATGCCTGTTCAAGTCCGTCGATCTTGATTTAGCGGGAGCGGAGGAGATACTTCTGCATTATCAGAACCTTCTTGACAAGGTTACGGAAAAGTGGGATCTGACCTTGGTGAACGATATGTACACATTCATCTTCACGGGGTTACTGAAGTCTCGGTTAAAGTCGAAGCCCGCAGAAGCCAACCGCCTGATCTCAGGGCTTAACGGGATAGAGAGCATGAAACCCGTGACGGAGCTTGTAAAGCTCTCGCAGTACGCAAAGGAGAGCGGAGAGCTTGCGCGGCTTAAGAGAATACATAATGCGGCGGATTTTGACGAGTACATGAAGGACGGCAGGCTCGCGCAAGGGCTTGCGGCATACATCGAGCGCTACGGGGACCGCAACGCCGAGGAGCTCAAGCTTGAAAGCCTGACGTTTCGCACGAACCCTGAGCTTCTTGCTCAGAAAATCGTCCAGTATGCGGAGGCGGGCACAAAGCTTCCGGAGGCTTCCGAACAAAAAAATGCGCCGAGGGGCTTGTGCAGAGCATTTGCGAAAAGGGCTGCGGTTGGGATAAAGAACCGCGAAAAGTCCCGCCTGAACCGTTCCAGACTTTACGGAATGATGCGTTCCATGATGCTTAAGGTCGGTGAGGAGCTTAGTGCCGCAGGCGTGATTTCTGCGCCGCGTGATATTTTTTATCTCGAATATTCCGAGGTTGAAGCTGCGGTAAAAAGCGGGAAGGATATGCGGGGCGCCGCCCAGCAGCGCCGTGAGCTGTATCAGCGCTTTGAGAGACTTCCTGCGTATACACGTCTGATTTTTGCGGAAAAGGTATTTGACAGAGCCCCGAAAAGCATCGGAGGAATGGAGACGAGCTACGCCATAAGTATGCTTGAGGGTACACCGTGTTCCGCAGGAAAAGCGCGGGGCGAGGTACTTGTCGTCACTGACCCGGCCTCCTGTCCCGACACAACGGGAAAGATTATTGTCGCCAAAATGACCGACCCGGGCTGGGTCTTTCTCATCGTCGGCGCGGCGGGAATTATCACGGAAAAGGGATCGCTTTTGTCACATACGGCGATTATCTCAAGAGAGCTGAAGAAGCCTGCGGTCGTCGGCGTTGACGGCGCGGCAGGTATCCTCAAAAACGGCGAGGTGGTCGAGGTCGATGGTGAATCGGGACGGATAACAGTGATAAAAAAGGCGATATGCGAAGGGAGCTAAGATGAAAAGTATTTATGAGTATCTGCAGGAGGACAAGGTGAAATGGAGAGACCGTCCGTACATCAGCGTGAAAACGGACGGGCGGTTCGCAGCGAGGACATTCGGCGAGGTGGTCTCCGATGTGGAGGCGCTTGCCCGAGGACTGATTCTTGAGGGCATCAGGGGCAATGTGATGCTTTACTCGCCAAACAGCTATGAATGGGCGGTCACAGATCTGGCCGTGCTCGGATATGTCGGCACGATTGTGCCCATAAACAGCACGTGGACGGCGTTTGACATTGAGAACACACTGTCTGTCATCGATGTCGCTGCCATACTCTATTCCGCGGACAAGCAGAGCGAGATTGATGTGCTTAGGCAAAAGCGTCCCAAGCTGCGTTTTGTGTGTATTGAGAGTGAGTTTCCGCGACTGATTCAAGAAGGAGGGCGCAGCGCGCTTGAGCTTGTCGGCAACACGGACATGGATGTCCCGACAATGATACTGTTTACATCCGGCACAACGAACCGCCCGAAGGCGATTCCGCTCACAATGCGCAATCTTCTTCACAACTGGGACGCGCTTTGTTCCCGCACGCCTATGTCCGTGGACGATGTCTCTTATGTCTTTTTGCCGCTCAGTCACGTTTATGCGGGTGTAGCGAATTTCTTATATACGATTATTTCGGGAATGCAGATTTTTCTATGCTCCGACATGACAAGGATTGCGGAGGAAATGATGGAAATACGCCCGACGATAGTCTGCACCGTACCGCTGATTTTGATACGACTTCGCGCCGCGATGACGGACGAGATTATGGACTGTCTGCGAAATATCAGATTCCTGTATTGTGGCGGCAGCTTTACCGAGCCCGAGACGAAACGCTTCTTTGTTGACAGCGGTGTTCGTCTTCTGGAGGCTTACGGCACGACCGAAACCTCCTCGGTGATAACTCTCGCAAGACCCGACGACAGCGATATCGCAAGCAACGGTACGGTTCTCGACGGCTTGGACGTCCGCATTTTTGAGCCCGACGAGAACGGTATCGGTGAGGTTATCGTGGGAGGCGGGAGCGTTTTTGCAGGGTACATTTCCCAAGGCGAAAATTACGGCGAGGTCGATAGCGAGGGCTTCTACCACACGGGCGATCTTGGGTACATTGACGATGAACGCAGGCTGTTCTTAAAGGGACGGAAGCGGCGCATGATGATTTCGGCGAACGGAGAGAATGTATATCTTGACGAACTGGAGACTTTGATCATGGAAAATGAGCAGATAAAGTCGGCGGCGATTTTCGAGGAGGAACACCATCTTTCCGCGAGGATTTACACAGATATCCCCGAGCGTGAAGTAATTGATTATATCGGCAAAATCAATGAAAACCTTCCGAAATTCAAGAGAATAGAACATGTTTACGTAAAATCAGAGACAAACGGAGGTCGTTTGAAATGAGTCTGACGGCAGTTGTTTTTGACAGCGGCGACAAGCAAAGAACGCGTGATTTTCTCGCGCTTCCAAGGAGAATTTATTCGGCAGGCGAGCTCACGCAGAGTCCCGCGGACGAGCTTACGCTCTTAAACGGCACACATGTCCTGAGCCGATACTTCACCGTCACACCTATCCTAATCTACCGTGAAAACCGTGCCGTGAGCCGTGTCGCAGTCACGCTCTATCCGAATGACAGCGCCGCGTATGTTGGCTTGTTCGAGAGTGAAAACGACAGCGAAGCTGTGGAGCTTCTGTTTAAAACGGCAGGCGAAATAGCGGCGCAAAATGATTGCACAAGGCTGACGGGACCCGTTGACTGTTCTTTTTGGATAAAATACAGGCTGAAAACCAACCGCTTTGGCACGCCTTATACGGGTGAGCCCTACAACCAGGAATATTATGCCGATTTGTGGTATGAGAACGGATTTGAGGTGATGAAGCGTTATTCCTCAAACCACTACAAAATCGTGGAGAATGACGACGGCTGTGAAAAATACGCCGCGCGGCTTGCGGAGAAGCTGAGCGGAGGTTACACGATTCAATGTCCCGACCGCGCTACATTTGACAAGACGCTGCGCGAGGTATATTCTCTGCTGATAGAGCTATACAGTGATTTTCCTGTATATAAGCGTATCACAGAGGAGGAGTTCTGCCGACTCTACGATTACCTGCGGCATATTCTGAATTACAGTATGGTGAAAATGGCGTATTTTGAAGGTGCGCCTGTGGGCTTTTTCATTTCCGTGCCGAATTTCGGAAACCGCGTTTATTGCAGACTTAACCCGCTGAAGCTACTTCAAATTCTCTTGGAAAAACGTAGGCCGCGTTCCTATGTGATGCTCTATATGGGCGTTGACCAGAATCACCGCGGTCTGGGGAAGGCGTTTGCCGAGGTCATTCGCGAGGAGCTGAAGGCACAGCATGTTCCGTCTGTCGGGGCGCTGATTCGCGAGGACAACTGTAACAAGGACTATATGGAGCAGTTTAGGGATTTTGAGTACGAGTATGTTCTTCTTGAGAAATTGATTTGAAGGCATGAAAATCAGGGAAATCATAAAAGGCGCAGTTTCGGCAAAAAATCAGATGAAAATGTTGCATCTGATCATATCATTAGATTCGCATTTGATTCGGCTGAGGATTTGCTGAAGCTTGGGGAGGACCCGATTGTTCTTGACAATATTTCTATGTTTTTATAAATCATCTAATACGCCACATATATCAGCAGCTATTTCTATGGATCGGGGTTTTATTTCTTTTGGCACAGATGCCTCATCCTTATTGATACAAATATACCAGGCGTTTTTGTTGCCTCCGCATCCTCTATCTTTTCCCTTAACAGTTCCAGTTTTTCAAACCAAGTCTGCGCATCCATGACAATACCTCCATCGCTACTCTATGATCAAAGACCGGTTTTCTTTTCTTGGTTTCACTTTCGGATAATCACCGTCGCAGTATCCCAATATCACAAAGCAGCAGGCCGTGTCCGTGTCAGGGATACCCCATTCCTGCAGTAATTTCCTCCCAAACTCATTATCAAAGGTTTCTTCCCCTCTTGCAATAATACAGGAGGCAATCCCCAGATTTGCAGCCTCAAGCACCATATTCTCGGCACAGCAGAACGCATCAGGGACACTGTACAAAAAATTCTTCTGTCCGAAAATAATACATACCGTCGGTGCCCCGTAAAACCCGTTTTTTATTGTCGGATCATCAATGTTGCTCGGCTGTTCGGAAGAAACATACCCGCCTGCAAGTCTGC
>N._stephensi_709_foregut__coassemble_132_pt1 | contig 30002 bp, 29 predicted proteins | sample N__stephensi_709_foregut__metabat2_high_PE_003 | metagenome-assembled genome bin N | reverse complement strand
CCATATAACTCAATGCTGTCCTCAGCGCATTTTTTCACGCCGTCAAAAAACTTCCCCCGCCGCATCCTGGCGGAGAAATCCACGGTTCCCGGCCCTTCCGCCGTAAAACGCATGATAATACAGTCCGCCGGATGGGAGGCAAAGATTTCCCTGCGATACAAGGTTCCGCCCGCCCGGAACTCCGTGACCGCCACCGCCCTGTCCAGATCCAGACTCCTTCGATAGTCTGTGATATCCTGTCCCTTGATACCGTCGAAGGAAAAATCGATCTCCCCCAGGGTTTGATAAGGGTGCATACTGTCCGGACATCCCGTCATCGCCCCGTCCATCAGCCGCTCCGCCTTTGCTATCTGTCCCTGATCCAGATATTGACGGATCAGAGGCAGCTTCTCCCTGAAATCAGGGTTGATCCGATCCACCTTTCCCCCGTACCACATGCTCTCTTCATTCAACTGAAGCTGCTCCGTATCTGTCCCTCCGTATACCATAGCCCCCAGCCTGCCGTTCCCGATGGGAAGCGCTTCCTCCCATTCCGACGCCGGCTTCTCATACCATAATCTTCCCATTCAAAAATCCCGCCTTTCCTAATCCGACCACACCATCGGACTGTTACCTATAACGAAGTATAGCATAAAATAAGGGTAGTGGAAAGAACGTTATTTAACGGCTGCATCTAATGATTTAACGGCTGCATCTAATGATTTGACAAGGAATATTCGATATTCACTATAGAACAGCCTATTTGAGGCGGAATGGAGAATTTCTATGAAAATAGCGGATGCTTTTCAGATTTATCGGGGATATCGGCAGGAGCTGGTGGATCAGACCCGCAGCCTGGTACAGCAGCGGAATAAGGCGGAGGAAAAGGCAAGAATCACCGGCTCCCGGGAGGACGCCGAGCTTGCGGCCACGCTGGAGCTGTCCATACAGGATACTCAGAATAAATTCGACGCGAACCAGAAGGTGCTGGACGCGCTGACCGAGCAGTGGTGCGCCGTGGCCAACGCAGAATCCGCCAGACAGCAGGCGGACGCCGGAGCCGACTACGCGGTGGAAATGAGTAAGATCATGGAGGTTGCGCGGCGTATTTCCAACGGTGATATTGTGCCCTGGACAGATGAAAAAAAGCTTATGGATTACAGTGATGAACTGTACCAGGCTGCCAAGGCTGCCGCCATACTCCATGAAATGGACGAAAAGCGCAAGAAGCACAAATCCCTCTGGGAGGAGGAGGAAGAGAAGGAAACTCAGCCCGATCCCATGGATGTAGCGGACAACGCGGAAGCAGCCGTAGAACTGCCTGATATCCCTGTCGGAGACGCAGGCGGCATGACCGAAAGTGAAGGTTTATGAAAAGAAGATTCATAATTCTTAACATACTCCGCATAATAGAAAGCATCAATATCGTAAAGCATTTGCTTGACAATTTATTAAACCATAGTAGAATAATAACTGAAAGGCGGTGTAAATATGGCACAGACAACAATGGTAAATTTTCGTATGGATTCCAATACCAAAAAGGAAGTAGAGGAAATTTGCGCCAGTATGGGACTATCCATGACAGCAGCAATCAACGTTTTCTTAAATAAAGTCAGAATGGAGCGGCGCATACCTTTTGAGATTACGGCTGACCCAGACCCTTTTTATTCGGAAAGCAATATAAAACACTTAGAAAGCATTATTGCGGATATCGACTCAGGCAAAGCACGTTTTGCAGAACATGATTTAATTGAAGATTAGGGGGAAATCATGAGGTTACTGTGGGAGGACAGGGCATGGGAAGATTACTGTTATTGGCAGGAACATGATAAAAAGCTGATAAAACGAATCAATTCCCTCATAAAGGACATTCAAAGGAATGGTTATGAGGGTATCGGAAAACCGGAACCTTTAAAGGAAAATCTCCAAGGTTATTGGAGCAGACGCATTGATGATAAAAATAGAATCGTCTACTATATCAAAGATAATACAGCTTTCATTCTTTCCTGTAAGGGACATTATGAAGATAAGTAAAGAGATTTCCAATGAGAGATGCCGGATCGCACTGTATAAAACAATAAGCCCGTACTTCCCTTTTGAGAAGTCCGGGCTTAATTTGTATGGTCATTTTTAAAATGTTGTGTAGGATCGTTGGTTAGTCCTCCGATATAATCCAATGATACATCGTAGAATTTTGCCAACGTTACCGCCAGTTCAAAAGGCAACTCCCTTTTTCCGGTTTCGTAGTTATGATAGGTTGTCCGCTGCATATGTAGTATCTCCGCAAGCTTCCTGATGGACAAATCTTTATCTTCCCGTAAATCCCTCAAACGTGGATAATAACCCATAATCGCACCTCTTTCCCCATTTTCTTACTTGACAGTGTACAACAAATGATGTACAATCTTTTCGGTTGTCCATCATATGACGGACAGTCAAAAACAAAAACAGAAAAAAAGGAGAAAAGGACTATGACACCGGAAATAAACAATGTAACTGAAATGACGCTTGAGATAACGCTAAAAGGCGAGAAATACGATTGTGTACTGCGTAATTTCTTTTTAAGCGGCGAAGATCTGCCTCTTCATACAAACATGGATCTGGACACAGAGTTAGTCTCGGCATCTGACGAAACCATCCTCGCCGAGCTATGGGAGGAGAATATTTTCTTTTGGACGAAAGCTTATGAGTCCAATAGCAAAAATAAGCAGGACGAAGAAGAGCGGGAGCTTTTTGCAGCCTTGTACAAAGCCTTGGACAATCTGGATTATAACAAAATCAAAAAATCTCTAATCCGCTGATTCTTTATTTGGGGATGACCTTTTCAGAAAAGGACAGTCTGTTGGTATTCTTATACTGGCTGGCAAGTATTCCCTCTCTGTGCAAATAGAATTACATCGTCTGAACTTAATTAAATACTACAAATACATGGAGGTACATTAATATGATGAATCCAGCTAATGCACCAATATCTGGCCTATCGGTGTTTTTTATAGCTGTTGCAATAATAGTCACAGCAGTAGCTATATCCATAGTTATCATTATTTTGAGAAGAAACAAGAAAAACGAGCAAACAGAAACCCTTTGCCCGCAATGTGGCAAGCCTGTTGAAAATGGAAAAAATTTCTGTACAAACTGTGGCGCAAAAATTGAATGAAGGAGAAAAAATATGTTTTGTGGAACTTGTGGAAAACAAATAGAAGATACCAGCAATGTGTGTCCTTACTGCGGAACTATGATTGAGAAAGAAATAGCCGCCGGAAATGACAATAAATATGCAAAGATATTTGTTGAACCGGACGAAAACTATATAGGTTCTCTTGGGGATGGGTATATCAACAGCTATTTGACTGGCAAATCAATAAAAAGGTGTATTGCTTTCCTTTCTGATAAACGTGTATATCTGCGCGGCAATATGATAGATACCAACAACGGCAAGTTTCAGCGTTTTAATATGCAAAAAACCATTGATTTAGAGGATATTACAGGCACCGGATTTCTCTACTATAACCCATTATGGAAACTGATACTTGCGATTGTACTGTTTCTTTTTGCTCTTTTTGTCGGAATACCGAACGCAAATTATATCCCCCCGCTGCCTGTATTGCCTATTATTCCGGCGATTTTGCTGATTGTATCATACTTAAAAGGCAGGATTACTCTTTTCTCTATTGAGTACGCCGGGGGCTGCATTAAGTTTGACGCATCCATCTACGGTCTGGCGGAATCACAGGATTTTGAGAAACAAATCCGCCGGGCAAAAAATAACGTCAAAGGAAAAAACTGATATGCAATGCAGCAAATGTGGGAAAATATTAGCTGCCGAAGCTGCATTCTGTCCCCAATGCGGCATGGCGGTTGATAAGGCAGGTTTATCTTCAGGCAATCAACTGCTGCATAAGCTTACAGAAAATGCCGAGCGCAATTACACGATAACCGTCAACAAGGAAAACGTCCTGTTTACCGGGGACTTTTGGTATTTAAAGGACAAGGAGTTTATAAAATCCCATGGCAGTAATGAAAACGCCCTGGTTAAAAATTTCATAGGGATAGGGTATCTTGCAAAACGCTCTTTCAGGAAATGCCTTATGTTTGTCATTGCGGGTTCCGCACTGGAAATCATTAAGATGATAATTGATAAACTCACGGAATGGGTGGATAAGGCAAACGATTATCTGCAATGGATTGATAAATCTATCAGTTTGCCGGGGTGGATGAATTATACCATGAATGCCCTTGCAATCCTTTGTATTTTGTTAGGTATTGCCCTGCTCTTTTCCAAAAAGAAAGTGATTGAAATATCATTTACGGACAAAAGAATCTGCGTACCGCAGAAAAGCATGACAGGCAGTGAATATAATATGTTGTATCAAAGTATTATGAATGCCAAAAATATGACTTAAAAACCCTCCCTAAAAAACCGTAATTAAGGGATATTTCAAAATAGTGAATAAAATATTCCTTATAAACATTTTCCGTGCCTTATTTGCCGCCCTCCTGACCTGAAACGAAAATCGCTTATTTATTTCGCCTTTTGCGCTTGTTCCATCATTGCATTAATATTAATAGGAGGCATCACTATACTTTCCATTCCAGGTTGTGCTGTTAAGAGCGTCAGTTCACTACGCATATAGGGCATAAGAATTGCCACAGTATTTTTACTGATCAGTTCTGAAATATCTGTGTTTGCCTCTAATGCAGTTGTATTGATAGAAAAGAAACCGGAAAGGCCGATCTCGATTTCATACTCCCCTTCTTTTTTTACAGACATATCAATCGTAACCTTATATATATCTGCATTATTCTTTTTTCCCGCACTTATCTCAAAGGAAAATACAGGATCGCTATCCGATTCAAAATCCTTTCTGACAAATGATATTTTATCAAACACCATATTTTCTAATATAAGAACACATTTTTCCTCTTGTACGTTTTTCATAATTTACGCTGCCAACAAAAGAATATTCTTATCTGCCAAATCTTTTACAACGACTTTCTCCTCCGTAATATCATTGCCTTCAACCGACCTCTTCTCTTTTGTCAATATGCAGTTTGCCTCCCTATTGTATTCAATCTTAACTTTTTCTGCAATTTTTACAGTTACAACAAACTCCCGCTTAACTGCTTTACTATATGTCTCTGCAAACGCACTAAGCATCTTGCATTCGACTTGTGCATTAATTTCTTTTCCATCATTAATGTCCTTTAACACCTCGTTTGTACACATCGGAAAAGATTCAAAGCTACCCGCCACAACCTTTTTTTCAATTGAATTGGCATATTCCCGCAATTCCTCACTAAATAGCCGAAAAAAAGCATTTTCTAATGGTAAATCATCAGACTTTATATGATCTATCGAATTATATACTACTCTATCGTTTACCGCATCACCATCTACAGAAATCACCTGCCAGAAAAATCTCTGCTGCGTAAAAATCTCTCTCATCGAAATTTTTCCGTAAAGCATATCTCTCAACTGCGTTATCGCTATGTTGACCACGCAGTAGCACATTAACTCCATATCTGTACATAACGCAATATAATAATTATTATCATCATCTGTACATGAAAAAAAAATAGGAATCTCGTCTTCCAGCAAGCACTGATCCATATATACTTTTTTCTCATTCAAAATAAAACATAAATTTTTTTCCATAATCATTAATCCTCTAAACAAAAATTACTCACGTCGGCGTTTTCATATAACCACCAGCATACATGGGATGATTTCTCACTTTGTAATTGCGGCCCCCCTTCCTGTTGAATATATCCCTTTATCACTTTTCTATTCTTTTTTGGCAACCCCAATCTCACATCTAATTCTTCCCTTTTCTGATAAAAAGAAACCCCGTAATATTCCGGCAACTGCTCCGGATGTGCTATCTTCCCCTTAAAATTTGTCCGCCCAAGTTCGGCATTGGATCGAAAATCATTTCTTGATACAGCAATGGTATCCGATGCCTTTCTATTGACACATCGAAACGCCAGTATTGGTGTATATTCAAATTTGACCTCGTCCGGTAATATAATTTCCTCTGTTTTCAATTTATCACGAAAAATGACAGGAAACTTCATCAGTAACTCTTCGGGAACATTCATTCTCTTATCCCTTTGTCCATTAAATACTCTCTATCAATATTATACCATACCTTGTCAAGTACAATATATAGAAAATCCCTTTCGTTTTTTCTACATTTTGTTTCATATACTTTTCTCTTTTACCTGGTACTTTCTTTTGGAGGGTGAATAGCAAGGCGAGGCAACCTTGAGCGCAATAGCTATCCCTCCAGCAGTTCGGCAAACAATTCTTCCGTGCTACCGGTAAATAAAGTACCACCGCCGCTTTCCAGTTCCTCTATTGAGGCTATCGTTTCAGCATTGGACGCGAGTTCTTTATAACTCATGACAAACACTTCCTTTCATTGCGCTGCTTATTTACTGTTACGAATTTGTCTTTTACTTTACCGTTCCGGCGAACGCTTCAGCGTTCCCCGCACACCTGAAAAATGTAAAACTTCAAATAATAGCTCTGTCCCGCAGCCCAGAGGATGGGATGATCGGGCGCCTGGGTGCGGAATTCCACCTGACGGAGGCGCTTATGGGCGCCTGCTGCCGCCTCGCGGATGGTCTTTGCGAAGAGATCCGGATCCATGAAATGAGAGCAGGAACAGGTCGCCAGAAATCCCCCGTCACGGACAAGCTTCATTCCCCGCAGATTGATCTCGCGATAACCCTTCACAGCATTTTTCACGGAATTCCGGGACTTGGTAAAAGCAGGCGGATCCAGGATCACCACATCATATTTTTCTCCCTTTGCTTCCAACTCCGGCAGCAGCTCAAACACATCGGCGCATCGGAACTGAACCCGATCCTCAAGCCCGTTCAGCCTGGCGTTCTCCGCCGCCTGATCCACTGCCGTCTGAGAGGCATCCACCCCCAGGACGCTGTCCGCCCCGGCAATACCCGCATTCAGCGCGAAAGAACCGGTGTGGGTAAAACAGTCCAATACCTTCTTGCCGCGGCAAAGCCTCCGAATGGCCGCCCGGTTATTCTTTTGGTCCAGAAAGAAGCCTGTCTTCTGCCCCTCCTCCACATCCACAACATATTTTACACCGTTTTCCACAATCTGTACCCGCGTATCAAAGGGCTCCCCGATAAAGCCCTTGCTGCGCTCCATTCCCTCCTGCAGGCGCACCTTCGCGTCGCTGCGCTCATAGACGCCGCGCACCGCTATACCGTCCTCCGCAAGCACCTTTTTCAGGCAGTCGATGATGGTCAGCTTCCACCTGTCGATTCCCAGCGCCAGGGATTCCACCACAAGTACATCCTCAAACTTGTCCACCACGATCCCCGGCAGGAAATCCGCTTCCCCGAATATCACACGGCAGCTAGAGGTGTCGATGGTCTCCTTTCTGTAGTTCCACGCATCCCTCACCCGCTTCTCCCAAAATGCAGCGTCTACCACAGTATCCCTCGCCCTGGACAAAAGCCTGACCGTAATCCTGGAATTCGTATTGATATAGCCGCAGCCCATACAATATCCGTCGAAATCATGGATCTCTACCACATCCCCGTTCTCAAAGCTTCCGGCAACGGACTCTATTTCATTGTCGTAGACCCACATTCCGCCGCTTTTCAGCGTGCGTCCCTCTCCTTTTTTTAAGGTAACGATCACCTGATACATTCCTTCCTCCCCGTCTGCGCTTCCTGACCGCCGAATGACGTTCCGGCCTACACCGGATAACATCCCGCCACGCATTTTTTACTTGACAATCAAGCCCTTTTTATTTATTATTTTACTGTATGGGCAAAGCATAAAACACAGCCCGCAAAATCGGCGCGTGGCTCAGCTTGGTAGAGCGCTGCGTTCGGGACGCAGAGGTCGCGTGTTCGAATCACGTCGCGCCGATTAAAAAGAATGTCTCTCACGACAGTGCAGGGACATTCTTTTTAATTTGCCCTACGAAGGTCAAAGACACGACTTCTAGCGGAGCGGAGACCGCGTGTTCGAATCACGTCACACCCTCCTCTTCTCTCAAAAACGCCTTCCCCATCCCAAACAACACAAAAATCGTTCCCACGCTCATAGCCTGCTGGAAGCTGAAAATATTGTTTACCGTATATGCAAGCAGGCTGAGACCGCAGGCCATGACAAAGGGATTCCCCTTTGCTTTCCCCAGCAACTCCCTGATGCCGCAGATTATCATCCCGCCATATCCGATCAGCCCCAGAATCCCCTCGTCTACCAAGATCGTCAGCCATTCATTGTGCGCGTTGGTCAGACGTGATCCGCCGAACCGTAGCTGTACGTCCGCCAAAAGCTCCGGGCTGCTGCCGCTGTTGATATAGCTCCACATACAGTCCGGTCCCACCCCGACCAGCTTATGTAAAGGATTCTGTGCCAGAAAGCACCTCCATCCGGCGGACCATGTAGCTCCCCTGCTGCTGCCCCAATAGGCATCAAACGTAAACAACGGCTTCTCCGACAGCGCTCCCAGGCTTCCGGGGCGCAGCGTGTTCACCACCACCATCAGCGATACGCCCAGGACTCCGACCGCCGCTCCCACCGCTGCCGTCCAGGCTAATACACGAAACAGCTTCTTCCGATATCTGCCCTTTCTCTTATCTGCCCACACCAGGGACAACGCCAGAACCGACACAACCGTCATACTGACGCAAAACGGCGTTTTTAAGAGAATCGCCACCCCCGACCCCACAAAGGTCATTTCAAGCGGCGTCAGCAGCACCAGCAGGCGGATTGCAAGGCAACTCCCCCACAGGAGCGCCATCTGCTGCCAGAAAGCAAGCATCCTGTCGCTGTCCTGAACAGACAGACAGAACATAGAAAGCAGTACCACCGCCAGAGCCAATATCCCGCTGTCGCTCCCTTGGAGCAGCAGAGACAGATATCCCAGCACAGTGTATGCCGTCAGGAACACCTTCTGCCAGGTCTTCCACTCCCTGCCCAGCCAGAACAGCGCCACTCCGGCAAACGTTACCGACACGGCATAGCCGCAATACCAGTTAATATTGCCGATGGTGGAAATAAAACTGTGCCCCGCAGATTCCATCCCAAAAGGATAGTACCCGAACCGGTTGACGCAGGCCATGAAAAATACAGCGGCTGAAACGGGAAGTATCAGGCAGAACAGCCACTTTCTGGGCTTCCAGAATCTGGATACCAGAAAATATGTGACGATAAGAGACAAATGGGGCAAAAACCCCATGAACCATCCCCGCGTCCCCCAGAGAGCCTCCTCATGGTCAATGGCAAAGATATAGGAGAGCAACAGAGCCGCCCCGTAAAACAGTGCAAAAAGATCCACAAAATTAACTTTTCCGGCCGATACTGCCTTCCTGACACTCGTTGACAATCCGCCATTTTTCTTAAGCTCCGACAGTCGCCTGCCCAGACAGATCAGCAGCGGAACCGCCGCCAGTATCCCGGCCATCGAGAAAACCTTGCAGAAAAATGTGCCCTTGTCCGTTCCGATATGGCTGTAGCCCTCTTCATTGTAAAAAGGAAACACTACCAGCAGCATGATCAGATAGACACAGATAATATCATCCAGCGCCGTCACGGCCATCCCCTCAAGCTTTTCCGCCAGCGTCTGATTTTCTTTTCTCTTTCCCTTCTTTTTTCCCTTTTTCTTCTCCTGTGCGCGCAAAATTTTCCCCTCCTCTTCCATATTATCTTAGTCTATTCTGCGCTTCCCGTCAAATGCTTTCCCTGAAATCTGCGCCGCTCAAGGCTCTGAGTGGCCTGATAAATGATAATAAACCCGAAGGGACCCCCTATAATGCCCCAAAGTCCGAACAGCTTGATCCCCGCATAAATGGACAGCAGGATCGCTATTGGCGGAACGCCGATCTTCTTTCCTATGAGCCGCGGTTCCAAAATTTCCCGTATAAAAACACAAGCCACATAGAGCAGCAGAACAACGATTCCCCGCACATAATTTCCCAGCAGGATCTGTTGAATACTCAGGGGGATCAGCACAATCCCGGTTCCAATAAAGGGCAGCGCATCCAGTATCCCCGCCATCAACCCCCAGAGGACGCCGTGGCGGATTCCGCTTAACCCCAGCACAGCCGCCCCCAACAGCCCGATCATATTCATAATGATCAGTTGGGCTTTTACATAGGTGGCAATATAGCGAATGATCCCACAGATAACCTCTAGCAGCAGATGATATTCTTCTCTGTCCAGCAGCTTGTTCATAATGTCATCATAATCCTTCGCCAGGAGAACCGTGGCGATCAGAAAGCTGAGCAGGAATCCGCCTGCGGAAATAACCGCCCCAGCCCATTCCAACGACTGCGACAGCATTCCCGGTACCAGCTTATCCTGGAACCAATCGATTCCCTCCCGGATACCGGCGGAAAATGTCTCCTCCAGATAATCGCTGTCCATCTTAAGCGCCCTGCCTATGACCTCACAGCACTGATGGATCACGGAATTCATCCCTTCCTCCAGAAGCTCCAGGCCGTTCAGCCACCCGGGCAGGCTTCCCACGATCCAGGAAAAAAGAACCCAGGCCAAAATTCCCACCACACCGCAGGCCATCAATAGTACAAGCACCGCCCCTATCTGACGATGAATTTTCAGCTTGCTCTGCAGCCTTTGGAGCAGCGGTCCGCAGATCGTGACAAAAAGCATGGCGACCAGAACCGGCGCCGTCAGCGGCACAAGGAATCTCAGAAAAAAATAAACTGCCCCCGTCAAAAGGAGCAGCGTGATCAGTCTGTTTTCTCTTATCTTTTCCGCCATATCAGGAACCTCCCTACTTCCAATATCTTAGTATGATTCCCTTTTAGCGAAAATATTCAAATGCCCTTGACCTGGGCGCGACCCGAAAATCCCTCCTCTTCCCCGTGGCCGGATGGACAAAGGAAAGACTGTAAGCGCAGAGGGCCGTTTCCCGGACTCCAAGCCTCCGGGAGCAGTCTGCCGCAGCTTCGTCCCCGTATTTCCGATCCCCCAGAATCGGCATCCCGGCATAAGCCATCTGTGCGCGGATCTGGTGAAAACGCCCTGTCTCGATCCTGATATCCGCCAGGGAGATATCCTGACCCGAGGGTGCCTGTACCGTCCGCAGTATTTTGTACTGCAGCACCGCCCTTTTCGGTGAGTGTTCATCCTTGCCGCTGTGGATATTTTTCCCCCGATCCTCCGCAATGACGGCCTTCCCCGCGTCCCGGTACATATCATTCACAAGCTCCCCCTCCCGCCGGGAAGGGTTTCCGTATATGACGGCATAATATTCCTTGTGCAGCCCATCCCCGGCCTCCTGCCCGCTTAGCTGCCCTGTCAGCGCTGCGGCCGCCTTTTTGTTCTTGGCAAATACCAGCAGCCCCTCCACCGGCTGATCCAGGCGATGAACGATCCCCAGGTAGGGCGGCCTCACCCCGGATGCCGCTATATGATTCTTCAGCTCGCTTACCACATCCGCCTGCCCCACCGCCGCAGTCTGGACGGCTAATCCGGCCGGCTTATAGATCACCAGGACATCTCTGTCCTCATATAGGATTTCCGTCTTCATATCGCGCTCCGTTCCAATCCGCCTGCTACCGTTCACAGCTTCGCTATTCCCGGCAGCATGAATGCACAACGCCCGCTGTCAAAGCCGCCCTACCAATTCACCCTCAGCCCCCTTGGATAATGGTTCTTCATGACGCCTCCCGCCAGCTTCCCCCAGCCAAGGGAAAATCCGTCCACGCAGATCAGATACCAGCCCTTCTCCCCCTCCGCGGAAAAGGTCTGCCCCTTCAGATAGGCCGCCACCCTGGGATCGTCGGCGCTTAGGTTGAAGACATGAACCGCTTCCCCCGGTGAAATCGCCAGGGCCAACGCGTGAGACGGCTCAAAGCGATTCTTCTTCAGTTCGCCCAGGTGCAGGCCGGGGCGAAGGATCTTCAGTCCCTTCAGCTCCGGCGTCTCCTCCGGCACAAGGTAAAGATTGTCCCCGAACCGAAGGTAACGGGAGCCCTCTGCCCCCAGCGGAATCCGCAGATTCTCTTTACAGAAGAACAGGTATTCCCCCAACTCCCTCTCGGGAATTGTCTTAAAGCCCCCCAAGGCGCTATCCTGCCGCCTCGGCGAACCCGTTCCCTCCCGCTCCAGCACGGCGAAGAAATGCCCTTCTCCCCTTGCTTTGTGGGGCAGGATTTTCACCGTCCCGGGAAGCTCTCCCTGACAGCCGGAAAGTCCCGCTCTCTCTGCGTTTACGGGCACAAGCCGAAAGTCGGCATGTCTGTCTAGAAACCGTTCCACGCTGCCCTCGTCCTCCTCCGACGCAAAGGTACAGGTGGAATACACCAGTCTGCCGCCGGGACGCAGCATTTCCGCCCCGCAGTCCAGAATCCTATCCTGTCTCTCCGCACAGAGTCTGACGTTCTCGGGACTCCACTCCTCACAGGCATCCTCGTTCTTGCGGAACATTCCTTCGCCGGAGCAGGGGGCATCTATCAGGATTTTGTCAAAATAACCCTGAAACCTTGCCGCCAGCCGCTCCGGCGTCTCGTTGGCGGCACAGGCGTTCCTGACGCCCATGCGCTCTATATTTTCCGACAGGATCTTCGCCCTTGCCGGATGAATTTCATTACACAGAAGAAAGCCCTTTCCCTGAAGCTTTGCCGCTAGCTGGGTACTTTTCCCGCCGGGCGCGGCGCACAGGTCAAGAACCTTCTCTCCGGGCTTGACCTCCAGGAACTCCCCGGGGGCCATTGCGCTTGGCTCCTGTATATAGTACAGTCCCGCCTCATGATAAGGATGCTTTCCGGGCTGCGCCTCCGCCTCGTAATAATAGCCATTCTCCGCCCAGGGCACCGGTCTCAGCAGTCCTACCGCCTCCTGCACTCTCGTCAGAAGATCCGGCCTCTTCGACAAATCCGCCCCATCTTTCAGCCCGTTCAGGCGCAACGCCTGATACCTTTTTTCCTGAAGGCTCTCCAGGAATTCCCCGTATTCCTCTCCCAGCATCCGCTGCATTCTGTCCAAAAAAGCCTGTGGAAGCATAACCGCTCTGCCTCCGCCGCCTTAGAATCGCATGTACAGCATATCAAATCCGCCCAAGACTAACAGCGCGATGATCAGGGAAACCACCGTCACCGCCACATAGATTGCCACGCAGATGAACACCCTCGCCAGGGTTGACAGCTTCGTATTGGCCGCAATATATGCGGAAATCATCGCAAATCCAGCGTTGATTGCACCGCCGATCGCGCCGCCGATGACCACGAAGAAATTGACTGCATACAACACGACAAATACCCAGCCCCAGGCCGGCATTTTCGGCGGCTCGTAGGGCTGTCCTGTCTCACAATCCACTCCGTTGAGCGTCAGCGTAGGCCTGCTGTTGTATATATGCAGGATTGCCGTCTGAGATCCAAGCGGTATCTCATAGGAAGTAACAACCATACTCATCTTCGACTTGAATTTCGTCAGCTTTACCGGTTCCTCGTTGTTGATCGTAAGCTTGTTCTTCTCCAGAAGCAGATGATATCCGCTTCCATCTTCTACCGTTACATTCCATTCCCCTCTCATCTGTGCCATCTTTGTTCTCCCCCTCATCTGTTATATATACTGTTTCTCCGGGTCCTTGACTCCGCCCGCTGCAACCAGTATAGCATACCCGGTGAGATTTGAAAAGGGAAGAATCCGTTTATACCTTGAACCGATACCCTACGCCCCAGATCGTCTCGATATATTGAGGCTTTGCGGTGTCCGCCTCGATCTTTTCACGGATCTTCTTGATATGCACTGTGACGGTGGCGATATCCCCGATGGAATCCATGTCCCAGATCTCCCGAAAAAGCTCTTCCTTCGTGTACACGTGGTTGGGATTTTCCGCAAGAAAGGTCAGCAGGTCAAATTCTTTGGTGGTAAAGGTTCTTTCCTCTCCGTTCACATAGACCCGGCGCGCCGTCTTGTCGATGCGGATCCCGCGGATCTCCACAATGTCGTTCTGGGGCTTCTGATTCGTACCCACCAGCCGGTCATACCGTGCCATGTGCGCTTTTACCCTTGCCACAAGCTCGCTGGGACTGAAGGGCTTTGTCATATAGTCGTCCGCGCCCAGACCCAATCCCCGGATCTTGTCGATGTCGTCCTTCTTTGCGGAGACCATGATAATGGGAATGTTCTTCTCCTCACGGATCTTACGGCATACCTCGAAGCCGTCCATGCCTGGCAGCATCAGATCCAATATGACCAAATCGTATTCTCCCGCAAGAGCCGTCTCCAAGCCCTCATCCCCGGTGTTACAGATATCCACCTTAAAGTCCGACAGCTCCAGATAATCCTTCTCCAGATCCGCAATGGCAATTTCGTCCTCAATAATCAAAATCCTGCTCATTTCTTCTCTCCTTTTCCTATTTCCGAATATCCCGCTTCAGCGGCAAAAACACTCAATGCTGCAGCTCAATATATTTTCTCAATACAAAGTGAATACAGGTTCCTTCCCCTTCCTTAGCCGTGGCCCAGATATATCCGCCGTGATCCTCAATGATCTTCCTGACGATGGACAGCCCGATACCGCTGCCGCCCTGGGCGGAATTTCTCGACGCATCCGTCCTGTAAAACCTTTCAAATATCTTGCCCAGATCCTTCTGCGCAATTCCCTTGCCATTATCCTCTATCTCGATCCGAATGGAATCTACCTCGTCCAGAATGCGGATATCTATGGCTCCCTCCGGCTTGTCCATATATTTCACACTGTTGCTGATAATGTTGTTGATGACCTTTTTCATCTGTTCCGGATCTGCAATGACAACCGTGTCAGGATCCGCCAGATTGGAGTAATTCAGCTTAATGCTGCGCTGCTCCAGGTCCATTCCCACCTCTTCCACGCAGTCCCCAAAATAATCCGCTACATTGATGCGGTGGAAATTATAGGGGATCCGGTTGTTGTCAATGCCGGAATAGTAGGTGAGCTCGTTGATCAGACGCTCCATATCGTTAGCCTTGTTGTATATGGTCTTAATGTACTTGTCCATCTTCTCCGGCGTGTCCGCCACGCCGTCCATGATGCCTTCCACATAGCCCTTGACGGCGGTGATAGGCGTCTTCAGATCATGGGAAATATTGCTGATTAGTTCTCTGTTCTGTTTCTCATTTTCCGCACTCTCTATTGTGGATTCCTTCAGCCGAAGGCGCATATCCTCGTAATTGCGGTACAGGTCCCCGATCTCGCCCTTCATATTGGTCTCAAGGGCATATTCGAAATTCCCCTCCTTGATCTCACGCATGGCCTCGTTCAGCTCATTGATGGGATGGAACACTCCCCTGTGGATCCACCGGGTCAGCATGACGCTGGTAAAAATCAGAATCAGAAAAATCGCCACGGACATATCCACCAGCAAATGCCTGGAGATCAGCACGTTAGCCCTTGTCACCACGAAAACGCTCCCTGCGTCCCCGTCCGGGAACAGAAAATCCACCTGCCTTACATATCTGTCAAGCTCGCTGTAGTAGATGCCCGTTTCCTCAGAGAATTCGGCGCTCCCGTACTCGGGAAGCCGGGGCAGGATTTCTTTCGCTCTCTCAGAATGATCTGCGTAATAGAGCTCCTCTCCCTTTCTCACAATAATATCCGTTGACCTTCGGGCGATCTCATTGCTCACCCGTTCCAGATATTCTCTGTCCGCCAGCCTGGATGCGTCCGTCTCCGCCTGCTCCTTCAGCACTGAAAACACCTTGTCCGTAACGTCCACGAGCTCTTCCATATTTTCGTAACTGAATTCCAGCGGCAGACCCTTCTGCACACAGGTCAGATACAAACCGATCCCGCAAAACGCAATAGCTGTCAAAAAGAGCGGCAGGAGTATAATTGTGATAAATGTGACCCGAAGCCTTGTCTTGAATTTCATACTACCCCCATGCCGCTTCAGCGGCTCAAACTATCATTCCGTTCACACTTCACTCGCAAACCCGCGCCTACGGCGCTTCCTGCATCCCCTCCTGGGCACAAACACTTCCACGAGAAGAATCGCCTTCCTTGCGATTCTTCGGTGTGAAATTTAGATTTTCTTAGACAGTGTACTTTACTGTCTTAGAAAATCTTTTCACACTATTATAACATGTTCCTACCGAAAAAGTGTAAATACAAACAAATATTATCATTAAAAAATTCTAAACTGCAAACTGTCACCTGAAGCTTAAGATTTCCTTACGATTTTTTCATATCTCTTTACATTTTTTCTCGTCGGCGATAGGATAGAAATGACAGCGGAGGGGACATTTACTTTGAGCGAAAAAATACTGGTTGTAGATGATGAAAAAGAAATAGCGGAGCTGGTGAAGGTCTATCTGGAGAACGAGGGCTATCAGGTATACAGGTTCTACAATGCCGCCGACGCCTTATCCTGTGTAGAGCAGGAGGAGGTAAGCCTTGCCATCCTCGACGTCATGCTGCCGGACATGGACGGATTTGCTCTCTGCCGCAGGATCAGGGAGTCACATCTGTTCCCGATCATTATGCTGACCGCCAGGGTAGAGGATATGGACAAGATTACGGGGTTGACCCTGGGGGCGGACGATTACATTACCAAGCCTTTTAATCCCTTGGAATTGGTGGCCCGGGTCAAGACACAACTGCGCCGCTATACCCGGTATAATGTACCTGACACGGCTGTCGGTCCGGAGATCGACATTCGCGGCCTCCATATCTCAAAGAACAGCCACAAGTGCCAGTTGAACGGGAAGGAACTGAACCTGACTCCCATTGAATTCAATATCCTTCTCTATCTCTGTGAGCATCAGGGAAACGTAGTCACCTCCGAAGAGCTTTTTGCCGCCGTCTGGGGCGAGGCATATCTGGACAGCAACAATACCGTCATGGTACATATTGCAAGACTGCGGGAGAAAATGCAGGAGCCCGCAAGAAGGCCGAAATTTGTGAAGACCGTTTGGGGGGTGGGTTATACCGTTGAATAGTGCGGAAAGGACGGCGTTCTTTCTGCCATCCGAGGCGGAATGGAGGTTAGCGTGGATAAACAGGAAAGATTTACTGCTATAAAAGAAAAAATTAAACCGGGCAAATCCCTGAGCGATTACAGTAAACAGACCTCCCGGCAGATCCTGATCCAGTACAGCCTGTCCATCATTTTATTCTTTGTGATAGGAACTGTCGTTTTTGTTGTGGGCACCACGCTCTATGCCTACTACAGGAAGCTGACGAAGGATGAATCCAGTATTATCTTCTGGACTGCCCAGATCCTGCGGGAAACCTCTCCCTACTGGCTCATTATCCTCTGCGTCGTGGGTTGGATTGCCCTGACCCGGCACTATATCTGCAAACCCCTGCGCTATCTGGACGAGATCATAGCGGCGGCGGAGCAGATCGCAGATCCCTCTGACACGCCTGTCACTTTATCTCCCGCCCTGAAAAACATACAGGACAACTTGAACCTGGTGCGCGAACAATCTCTTCGCAGCTCCCTCCTGGCCAAGGAGGCGGAACAGCGCAAGAACGATCTTGTGGTCTATCTGGCCCACGATCTGAAGACTCCGCTGACCAGCGTAATCGGATATCTGACCCTGCTGCGGGACGAACCCCAGCTCTCCCCGGAGTTCCGCGCCCGCTACACCGATATCGCTTTGGACAAGGCTCTGCGGCTGGAGGAATTGATCAACGAATTTTTTGACATTACAAGGTTCAACCTGACCACCCTGACCCTGGAAAAGGAGCGGATCAGCCTGAGCCGTATGCTGGCGCAAATCACCAATGAATTTCTCCCGATTTTCTCGGAAAAGGAGCTTACCTGGCAGACAGAGATCGCGCCGGATGTGGAGCTGCTCTGCGACCCCGATAAGATGGAGCGTGTGTTTGACAATCTGATACGCAACGCCGTGAACTACAGCTATCCCGGCACGGAAATTCAATTGTCCATGAAGCCGTCCTGGGCCTGGCCGCCGAACGCTGCAGACGCCGGAACCGACTCGCCCCGCTGTGTCCTCATCACTGTCAGCAACCACGGTAAGACCATCCCGCCGGACAAGCTGAACCGCATTTTTGAGCAGTTCTTCCGTCTGGATTCCTCCCGAGCCACCGCCACAGGCGGCGCAGGGCTGGGCCTGGCCATCTCCAAGGAGATCGTGGAGCTCCACGGGGGGACGATTTCCGCCGCCAGCGAGAACGAACGTATCACCTTTACCGTCAGGCTGCCCGTAAATCAAGCCGGCACGATCACCTGATCGGCCGGCTATGAATATTTTCCCAAAATTCCTTTGTAGCTCCGATAAGCCAGATAAATTCCAATCGAACAATCAAATACCAGCAAAATAATTCCGGCAGCAGGAAAAGCTATGAATACAAGCCCGGTCATCACGAAAAACAATGCGCATTTTTTATATAATTCGGCCACCTCCGCATTATAGCGTTTTACATCCTGAACTTTACTTTTCAGCGAGGTATCTCCGGCCCAAAAAGTAATAGGCTCGCTGCTGTCCTTATCAGAAATGCCTATAATGAAGAACGGAAAGCTGCATAATAAACAGCTTACCAAACCTACTATTCGTCCAACCATATCCCAACCTCCTCAACTGTCAATCTGTATTTTTCCTGTTATTTCCGTCAAAGACATCTGCAACTGATACACATCTTCCTTACCGTTTTTATCTTTCGTAGTAAGTTCAAACCAGAGCGTATTTTTCAGATCACTTATGTCATCCGCTTTGATGCTCCTGATGATACTGTCTCCCGACACCTGCCCCAGGTCGCCGGAAACATTGACTGTATCTCCTGTCATATCTGTCACACTGTTGGAAAGGATAACGGCCTTTTCGCTGCCGGACGCAATGTAAAATGTGGTAGAATATGACGTAATATCAGCAAAAGAATCACCGGTTACTTTCAAGTCACCGCCGGTAAATACTTCTTCTGTGCCATTCAGCACAATCACGCCGTTTGAAACTGCAAGCTGCTCATTCTCCCCGCAAAAAGAATACACGGTCAGCCGTTCCTGCTCTTCTTTTCCGCATCCGGTAAATGCCGACATGAGTATTACCGCAAGGACTAACGCTTTTATTTTTATCATGCTCAACACCTCTTTCGGTTGAGAATTTGTAACTCCGATTATAGCAAATTCAACCGGGAAATGCAAATGTAATCGCAACGATGTGTAGGCAGGTGGTAACAGTTCAGTGACCTGTCTGAACTGTTACGGCAGGAGCGCAGGCGGAATCCCTTCGGAACACACGCCGCTAAGGGCGCTCAGAAGAGCCTCGGGCGCTGCAATGCGGGTTGCGTCCCCGCATCGCAGGAGTCTCCTCCTCGCATCGCTCTAAGTGTGTTTCGAAGGGACTCCGCCTGCGCTCCTGCCAAGTGCTGACGTGTTTTCATTCATCGTAAGGAATTCGTAAGATTTTCATCACAAATTCTTTGTACTCCGGCAACAGAAACGAAAGAAAGAAAACGCCTCGCTCTGATACAATCTTCGTATCGGGCAGGGCGTTCTATACGTTTGAAACGATGGAAAAACACAAATGATCCGTTACGAAAGGAATTACATATGAAAAAGAATGTATTGATCTTCTTCGGGGGCTGCTCCTCCGAGTACAGCGTATCTCTCTCCTCCGCCGCAGGAGCGATTATGAATCTGGATCGAAGCCGCTACAATCCCGTCACCGTGGGCATTACAAAGGACGGAAAATGGTATTACTACACCGGCTCCACAGATGATATTCTTGCCGATACCTGGTGGCAGGATAATGAGCGCTGTGTTCCCGCTGCACTGTCCCCTAGCCGTGGGGACCGCTGCCTGCTGCTGTTGGAGGATGTGGGGATCAGGCGGATCCCCGTAGATATCGCTCTTCCCATACTCCACGGCAGAAACGGGGAGGACGGCACCCTGCAGGGACTTCTGGAGCTTGCAGGGATCCCCCTTGCGGGCTGCGGCACTCTGGCCTCTGCCCTGTGCATGGACAAGGATCGGGCGCATAAGCTTGTGGGTCTGGCAGGAGTACGTGTACCAAGGGCGCTGGTCCTGAACAGGTGCGACGTTACAGATATGTCAGCGCCCTCGGCGCCGGGATATCCTCTCTTTGTAAAGCCTGTAAAAGCCGGCTCCTCCTACGGCATCACCAAGGTAAACACTCCTGAAGAGCTGCCTTCCGCCATCTCCCTGGCTCTTCAATATGACGATAATGTCATTTTAGAGGAGGCCATTGAGGGCTTTGAGGTGGGCTGCGCCGTATTGGGCAGTTCCGACTTGCTGGTAGGAGAAATAGACGAAATCGAGCTTTCGGGGGGATTCTTTGATTATACGGAAAAATACACCTTGAAGACCTCCGCCATTCACGTTCCCGCCCGGATCACCCCGGAAAAATCCGCCGAAATCAAGGAGACCGCAAAGTGCATCTATCGCGCTCTGGGCTGCACCGGCTTCGCCAGGGTGGATTTGTTCCTGACGCCCTCCGGCGAAATCGTTTTTAACGAAGTCAACACCATTCCCGGCTTCACCGCCCACAGCCGCTATCCCGGCATGATGGCGGCGGCAGGATACACCTTCACCCAGATCCTCACCATGATCCTGGAGGATGCGTGTCAACGCGGTATGCCGTGATCAATATTTCCTGTTCACGGGCTCAGCATCACTACAAAGCACAAAAGCTTTTCCATCTTTGTTTATTACCCGTAAATTGCGCACATTGCTCTCAGAATCAGGCACTTCTATGTTCAACACATGATTTATTGTATCAATCTGGTAAATCAACCCTTCAAACATCGTTGCGCTCAATATAAGATTAAAGGTAGCGTTTATCTCATTGTTTGCAATAATATGCATATCGGGATATAAAATGCCGCCAATATCTATATTTACTTTATATAGATTGCCCCGTGTACAGCCGCCAAACCCTGAAAGCGGAACGTCCATTCTGACCAGTTCCGCCCCAAGCTCCGATGTCAGTATATCTTCATCATCTGTCCAGACTGGGATATAAGCTCCCGTATCCAGCAATGCAGTAAGGCCATTATCTAATATTACCACGGGCCTTTGCCTGGTATTATCTAATTTCAAGGTATATTGCTTCATGATATTCCCACCATTCCAAGCTGCATATAACCCTCCGGATTTGTATGACGTGAAACGATCTCGCCTTTCAACACTAATCTTGTCAATTCTGATTTCGTTTTGTCTGTATACTTAACAACAGCAGACGCTACTGATGCACCATCATTATCCTGATACTGAACATCAACCAAACCAACCCATTGATTTGGATATTTTTTTTGTATCTGCTCCCATGTCATCCGATCTGCCATAAACGCCACTTCCTTTCCATGTTCAAACATTCCTGTTTACCTTCCGGACATCTTCACTGTTGCTATATTTATTATATCAGAACCGCTGTCTTTTTCAAGGTGCTTCAAGCCATTAGCGTTGTAAAGAATTCGTAAGATTTTCATCATAAATTCTTTATACTCCGGAAGTAAAAACGAAAGAAAGAAAACCTCCCGCTCTGATACAATCTCTGTATGAGGAAACCGATAGACACGTTTCCTTTATGCTCGCTTCGGCAGCAACGCAGACACAAAAGGAGACAAAAGCATGAGCACACAAAAGCAGTATGGCCTACGTGCCTGGATTGAACTGGATATGGCCGCTCTGGAGCACAATGTCCGCTTTCTGGAATCCCTCCTGCCCTCGGAATGCAGCCTGATGCCCGCTGTAAAAGCAAACGCTTACGGCCACGGTGCAATCCCGATTGCAAAGGAGTTGGAACGCCTTGGTATCACGTCCTTCTGTGTCGCCTGTGCGGCAGAGGGTGCAGAGTTGAGGGAAGCGGGAATCAAGGGCGAAATCCTGATCCTGGGCTACACCGCTCCCCAGGTTTTCCCCCTGCTCCATCGCTGCCGCCTGACCCAGACCGTTACGGACTACAGTTACGCGGAGCTGCTGCAGGCCTGCGGCCTCCCTCTGCACGTCCACATTGCCGTAGACACAGGTATGCACCGGCTTGGTATCCGCTGGGAGGACGCAGATCAGATCGCCGCAGTCTATCAAATGAAAAATCTTACCGTGGACGGGATCTATACCCACCTGTCGGCTTGCGATTCCGACGATCCCGTGGCCCAGGCCTTCACAGAGCGCCAGATAAGCGCTTTCTTCCGGGTCACGGAAATACTGAAGGCAAAGGGTTGTCCCTGCAAGGGACTTCATCTGCTCTCCAGCTATGGTATCCTGCGCCGGACGAAAGCCGCAGCGGATTATGTGCGCCCCGGTATCGCTCTCTACGGACTGTTGAGCACCGAGGAGGATTCCCGCAGATTGACTCCTGCTCTGCGTCCCGTCCTGTCCCTGAAGGCCCGGGTATCCTCCCTGCGCACCCTGCACGCCGGGGAATCCGCCGGATACGGCCTTGCCTTTACCGCCTGTAAGGATATGACCCTTGCTGTCCTCTCCATCGGCTACGCGGATGGACTTCCCAGAGCTCTGTCCGGCGGCAGGGGACGCGTTTTGATTAACGGATGCAGCGCTCCTATTGTGGGCCTGATCTGCATGGATCAAACTTTGGTAGACGTCAGCGATATCCCAAACCTGTCTCCGGGCGACACAGCCGTCCTCATCGGTGCATCTGGCACACAGGAGATCACCGCCGGGGATCTTGCCGAGAGCTGCGGCACCATTACGAACGAAATTTTAAGCCGCCTGGGCGGGCGGCTTGAGCGGATTCCGGTATGAAAGTCGGCGGTGACGTCAGGCGCACAGGCGGAGTTCCTTCGGAGCACACGCCGCTAAGGGCGTTCAGATGAGCCTCGGGCGCTGCAATGCGGGTTACGTCCCCGCATCGCAGGAGTCTCCTCTTCGCAACGCTCTAAGTGTGCTCCGAAGGAACTCCGCCTGCCCCTCCCCCTCCTTTGACTTTTCCCTCGCAAAATGCTAAAATATAACAGGGTTTGCGAGCAAAAGAGCACCCCAAAGGAAGGTATATCCGTGAAAGCACCCTGTAACAAATGCAAAAGAAACATCTGCAGTGAAAGGCGACCGTCATGGGCCTGATACTGCACTACATGAAAAAACACTGGAAGCGGATCACGGCCAGCGTGTCCCTGAAAACCCTGGGCGCCCTTGGCGAACTGATGATCCCCTATATTCTGGAGCACATCATCGACGATATCGTACCCACAAAGGATGTTATCATGGTCTTCGCCTGGGGACTGGCCATGATCGGCGCCGCCTTTCTGGTGCGCACTCTGAACATTCAGGCCAATCACCGGGCTATCGCCACAGGACGGGACTGCATCCGAAGCCTGCGCTATGATCTCTTCCAAAAGACCATCAACCTGTCCGGTGCCCAGTTTGACAGCTTCGGGCTCCCCTCCCTGACATCCCGCATGACCTCCGACTCCTACAATGTCCAGAACTACATCGTCTCCATGCAGGCTATGGGCATCCGTGCCCCCGTCATGCTGCTGGGAGGCATCGTCGTTACCATGACCATGGATCCCGCCCTGTCCGGAATTCTCTGCGTCATGGTTCCGGTTCTGGGCGTCATCATATACACCGTGACCCGCCACGGCATCCCCCTCTACGACAAGGTACAGCAAGGAGTAGACAGCATTGTCCGCGTCATGCGGGAAAATATTACGGGCATCCGCGTCGTGAAAGCCCTCTCCAAGGAAGAATACGAAAAACGACGCTTCGACGACGTGAACCGGGAAATGACGGAGGCGGACATCAAGGCCGGCGTCACTATGGCCATGCCCGCACCCATCATGCAGCTCTTCTTAAATGTGGGGCTTACCCTGGTGGTGATCGTGGGAGCCCGGCGGATCAATGACGGCGTTATCGAACCCGGCGTTATCCTGGCCTTTCTGACTTATTTCAACATGATCCTGCAGGGCGTCATGGGACTGAACCGCATCTTCATGATGATGTCCAAAGCAACTGCCTCTGCGGACCGCATCCGCCTAATCCTGGATGCAGAAGACGACCAGCCGGTTCTCCCCTTTGAGGAAAAGGACCGCCTCGACACAGACGCCCACATTCTCTTCGACCATGTGACCTTCGCCTATCATGAAACCGGCGGGGAAGAGCCCTCTGAGCGGTTCGCCGGCGGCGTACAGGAGAAGTGCCTGTCCGATATCAGCTTTTCCGTCGGGCACGGGGAGTCCCTGGGATTGATCGGCGCCACAGGCAGCGGCAAGACCACCATATTAAACCTGTTGATGCGCTTCTATGACTGTAACGAAGGCGGCGTCTACATAGATGGGCGGGATGTACGCACCTATGAGAAGGACGAGCTGCGCAGAATGTTCGGCGTCGCCCTCCAAAACGACACCATCTTCAACGATACCCTCCGGGAAAATATCGCCTTCGGCCGGGACATGGACCGCGACCGGGTGGCTCACGCCGCAGAGATTGCAAATCTGGCGGATTTTATAGAAGGACTGGAAGAAAAATATGAGTATATGGCGGATATCAAGGGCGCGAACCTGAGCGGCGGCCAGAAACAGCGGACGCTGATCGCAAGAGCCGTGGCAGGCAAACCGGACATCCTGATCCTGGACGATTCCTCCAGCGCTCTGGACTACAGGACGGACGCGGCCCTGCGCAAGTCGATCAAGCGGGATCTGGGCGATACCACCCTGATCATGGTGGCCCAAAGAGTCAGCTCTATCATGAATCTGACCAATATTCTGGTGCTGGAAGATGGCAGGATCATCGGCTACGGGAACCACGAGCATCTGATGCAGAGCTGCCCCGTCTACCGCGATATCTGCCAGTCGCAAATGGAAGAATAAAAGGAAAGAAGAGAAAATTATGCCCCCGAAAGGTCAAAGAGACACAAAAAAGGAAAAGCCCCGTGACGCCAAGGGAACCCTTCTGCGCATCTGGCGCTATATTACCCGCTTTCGGGTACTGATGATCCTCATAGCCCTCATGTGCATCGGCAGCAACCTTCTGGCCCTGGTAGGCCCTTCCCTGGCGGGACAAGCCATCGACGAGGCCGCCGCAGGGGCGGGAAAGGTGAATTTTGACCGGGTCTGGCACTACGCAAGGCTGATGCTGCTGTTCTATGTCAGCTCCTCCGTCCTGACCATTCTCATCAACTTCCTGATGATGAATGTGGGCCGGAATATCGCAAGACAGATGCGCTCCGATGTATTCTACAAGCTGATGAAGCTTCCCGTGGGATATTTTGACCGCAATGCCGCCGGTGACATTATCAGCCGTGTATCCTACGACATAGATGTGCTCAGCACCAGTATCTCCACAGATATCGTGCAGATCATGACCAGTATCGTAACCGTCCTGGGCTCCCTGCTTATGATGATCTATATCAGCCCGCTCCTGTCGCTGATGGTACTGATCACCATACCCCTTTCCGTGCTTTACACCCGCTACATGAGCAAGAAGACGCGGCCTCTCTTTGCCCGGCGTTCCGCCGCTTACGGCAAGATGAACGGTTATGTGGAGGAAATGTTCTCCGGACAGAAGACTATCCTGGCCTATGCCCAGGAGAAACCTATCCTGAATAAATTCGAGGATATCAACGGGGAAGCCTCAGAAGCCTTTTACTGGGCCAACCATTACGGCATGACCATCGGCCCCACCATGAATTCCATCAACAACCTGGGACTGGCCCTTCTGGGTATGTTCGGCTCCGTCCTTTACCTGAAGGATTACGTCAGCCTGGCCCAGATATCCTCCTTCGTACTGTATTCCCGGAAATTCTCAGGCCCCATCAATGAGATTGCCAATATTGTCAACGAAATCTACTCCGCCCTGGCGGCGGCGGAAAGAGTCTTCCGCCTGCTGGATGAGGTGGAGGAGACTGCGGACGCCGCTGATGCGGCGAAGCTGACAGACGTTCGGGGGGATGTAGATATCATGAACGTATCCTTTGGCTATACGCCGGAGAAGATTATCCTCAAGGACTTTAATCTGAAGGCGGAGGCCGGGAAGCTGATCGCCATCGTAGGCCCCACAGGCGCGGGAAAAACTACTGTCATCAACCTGTTAATGCGCTTCTACGATGTAAATACGGGGGAGATACGGGTGGACAACAAAGAAATCCGCACCCTGACCCGGGAGAGCCTGCGGCGGACTTACGCCATGGTTCTTCAGGACACCTGGCTCTTTAACGGAACCATCTACGAAAATATAGCCTACGGCAGGGAGGGCGCCACAAGGGAAGAGGTGACGGAGGCCGCCAAAGCCGCAAAGATCCATCACTATATCATGCAGCTACCCGACGGATACGATACCGTGATCAGCGAGGACGGCGGTAATATCTCAAAGGGACAGAAGCAGATGCTGACCATCGCCCGCGCCATGCTGTACGACTCCAGAATGCTGATCTTAGACGAAGCCACCTCCAATGTGGACACCGATACGGAGCGCCGGATCCAGACCGCAATGCGTCGGCTGATGGCAGGCAAGACCTGCTTTGTCATCGCTCACCGTCTCTCCACCATCCGCAACGCCGACAGAATCCTTGTGGTCAACGACGGAAACATCGTAGAGCAGGGCACCCATGAAGAACTGATGTCCGCAAAGGGCTTTTATCATCGGCTGTACATTTCGCAGTTCGAGTAACCTTCCTTCCGTATTTTTCCTAAATTTCTTTCCAGCATTTGCCGATAATCTTTACGGAGTTGTCTTTTCAGGCAAGCAGTAACTTGACAAGCGCGCAGGGGAAGTCTCTTCGGAGCAACACTTTGCGCGAAGCAGAGATGAGACTCATGCGATGCGGGGACGCAACCCGCATTGCAGTCCCGAGGCTCATCGGCGCGCCTTTCGCGTCGTGTTGCTCCGAAGGGGCTTCCCTGCGCGCCAACGGGGTCTCTCCTGCACACCTGCCGCCCTGTAGGAAAGATAACGAAATAACAGACATATTCAAGGAGGACTGATTCATGCCTTTCTCAATCCAACACGATATGCTTACTCTGAATGCCGACAGAAGGCTGGGACTGGAAAGATCCACCCTGGCAAAGAAAACGGAACGGCTCTCATCGGGCTATAAGATAAATCGCGCCGCTGACGACGCGGCAGGACTGGCTATCTCCGAAAAAATGCGCAGAACCATACGCGGACTGGCACAAGGGACGGAGAACGCCCAGGACGGCGTTTCCTGGATGCAGATCGGTGACGGCGCCCTGGAGGAAGCCCAGGAAATACTCCAGCGGATGAACGAGCTGGCGGTCAAATCCGCCAACGGCACCAACTCCGACACCGACCGGGAGTCCATGAACGATGAATTTTCCCAGTTGAAAAAGGAGCTGAACCGGGTCAGCGCCGCTACCAAATTCAACGATATCAGGATATTTTCCGACCATAAGCCCCTCTGGTATCAGACCATAGGAAATGTGAAGTGGAACCCTTACGACCAGCATATCATCGAGGAAGGGAAGAATGAGCTTACCATAAAATATTACGAGGGCAGCCGCGGCTGCCCCCCCCCAAGAGATCACTTTTTCCGTGCCCCCGGGGCAGTATAGCACTCTGGATCTCTTAGACGAGCTGGACTCCGCCATCATGGAGAAGATGGGCGGCTATGACCAGTGGTTCGAGGTGGAATATGCCGACGACGGACATATCAACATCAATCTGGAGGGTGGCTCGTACATCGAGAGCGTTACGGGCGACCTCTCCTACCTTTTATACGAAATGTACAAGGGCGGCGGCACCGGCGCTCTATTAGGCACTACCATCTTTACCACAGATACGGACGAACTGAATATTGTGGCAGGAAGAAACGACCATATGGAGTTCGACATAGAAGATCTGAAGGGGAACAAGACCCATATGAGCCTTACCATCCCCGAGGGCAGTTATACTCGCGAAGAAGTGATGGAAAAATTAAACGACCTTCTGCAGAACACCTCTGTCAGAGCTACCGAATACGGCCGGAGTATCAAGCTGGGCAGCAACAAGGAATTCGTCACCGGCTTTATCGGAAACATGTTCAGCATCGACGGCCCGGACTATACCTCCGTCTTCTACGACAACGTAAAGGAAGGCGATCTTTCCATGTATGCGGCGCAGTTTACGGGAGGCTGCGTCATGATCTATGACAGTTCTTCCCAGGATGAAGAGCATAAGGTTCTGACCTTCGACAGCACCAACAACGAACTGATCCTGCAGCCTGACGGCTCCGATAACCCCGTTAAAATCACCATTGCCGAGGGAAGCTATACCATATCTCAGATCAGCTCGAACCTGCAATCTCTCTTTAATGCTGCCGGATTGAAGCTGCATGTGGGCACCTGGCGCGAAAATGTGAATACCGGATCCCCCTACGGCAGCGGCACCACCAATACCACCTTTTACGGCCTGACCATCACCACTGATTCCAAGGGTCCCGACAGCACGGTAGGCATTGACCCCAACAGCAGCGCCTACAATACGCTGTTTGTGGACAGAAGCTATATCTACTACGGTCCCAAGGCCACTACAAGAGAAGACCGGACTGCAGACAGGGACGCATACTTTACCGGCAGCAAGAATCTGGGCAATATAACCGCTCAGACTCCCTTGACCCTGACCTCGGATAATAATTCCTTTTATGTCAGCGTGAAAGGGACGGACGACGCCAACGCCCGAACCGCCACTATCTCTCTTGCCGCCAAGGACTATGAGAGCGCGGACGATATTGTAAGCGAGGTAAACGCACAGTTGGCCAAGGCCGGTCTGAGCGACCTTATTATGGCGAAGCTCAGCACCGGCAATACCCTGCAGTTGGTAGAAGCAGCAAACGGCGACGTCAACGGATCTATCACCGTTACCGCCCCTACAGGCAACACTGCCACAACGTCAGACAAAAACGGATATCTTATGTTGTTTGTAGAACAGACGACAGTATACGATCCCAAAACAGAGAGTAAAAAAGGTTCTGTAAGCTTTGACACACCGGGAAAGGCCACGGGAAACACCCTGACCGTTACCGTAAAGGGTAAGCCCTATTATGTGGATCTCAGCGGCATAGATAAGGACGATCCGGAGCAGATTGCCCAGGCGATCAACGATAAAATAAAAGGCGAGACCGTGACCAGTAACAATACCTTTTCCTCCAAGCCCCACGGCGGAACCACTACCAATAAGAACTTTTCAACCACCAATACATCCGGGCGCACCAATGTCACTCCCTGGAGCCAGACAGCAACAGGAGTAAGCGGCTCTACGGAGGGCGCTACCGGCGGTAAGCCCAGCACGGCGGCCACGCTCACGGTGGGACCTAAGCTGAAGGATGACATGGATATCAGCGCGGCGAACGGCAATAACGTCATTCAGCTTACCATAAACGGCAAGACGGAAAATCTGACGCTGACAAACGGAAAATATACCAAGGAGTCCCTGCGCCAGGAGCTTCAGACTCAGATCAATGCCGTTTTCGGCACCGGTACTTCCGGGGCTACCGTGACGCTTGATGACGATCAACTGGTCATTACCTCCAACCTCAAGGGTAACGACTCCAAGGTCTCCTGCAGCACCGGCAGCAGTAATTTCCTGGCCTGGCTGAACACCACAAAGTCCGGAGCCTCCTGCGTCGGCAACAGCAGCACCCCGGATCTTGCCAACAGCATTACCATCACGGACGGCAAAAACGATCAGTTTACTTTTGAGTACCGGGGGCCCGGATCCACAACAGCCTCCTACACCCCCTGCACCCTCGATCTCAAGGGAGGCACTTACGACCGCAACGGGATCGTAAAGGAGATCAATGACCAGCTTAAGGCCAGGGGACTGGACTCCGACATAGAGGCATACCTGAGCGGCAACAAATTGGGCCTCCGAACCAAGAATGATGGAAATCTCGTAGGGGACGGCGTCAGCATCAAATACAGCACCGGCAATTCCACCGCCGCCGACGCCATGTTCGGAGGACTGACGGACAATCAGCCCGCCTATGTAAACACAAACCGGGCTATTCAGAACAATATCACGATTGAACCGGGAAAGCAGGAATTCACCCTGAAGGTGGATAATACCGCTGACGGTGTTACCAACCCTCAGGAGATCACCGTGACCCTGGCCGCCAAGACCTATGATACTCCGAATGATTTTTTGGCGGA